>BNJT01002584.1_pt1 | contig 39197 bp, 43 predicted proteins | sample 8540491 | NCBI WGS metagenome assembly BNJT01 (sample SAMD00202455, study PRJDB9452) | human saliva metagenome | host: Homo sapiens | reverse complement strand
GCCCACATTGCCCCTGCAGATTCTGTAAGGGAAGGTATGATAGTTGTCGGAAGAAAGGTAGAATTAAGTAACAAATTCAGCTACTAATGTATTGCATTGTTCTGCTTTTCACTGTTTGTTTTCATTATTTATAAATACAGGAAATTCTACCCAGAAAGCTAACATAGCCCTACTTGAGTAGAATTATCCACTAAACACTTAAACACATACAATAGTTATAACCTTATTTGAATATCACTTTGTATCAAAAAAATCTAATTCGTTATCACTACGATTCTCTTTTATTCTAAGTCTTTTTCAACAAATTAAAACTTTCGATTTGCTTTTTACATTATATCTATAAAACGTTATCAGCGTGTTGAAAATTTATATATTGTATGACTTTTTATATACTTCTCAGGACTAAGCCAAGTACTTGGCCAGTTATTATGATTAGGACTATCAGGATAATGTTGTGTTTCTAAGCACACTGCAGAATGTTTCGGATAGCGATAACCATGCTTTCCTGCAAAAGATGCATCAAGAAAGTTACCTGTATAGACCTGTATTCCAGGTTCATTGGTAAATACTTGCAACATAATTCCTGTCTGAGGGCTATATAATGAAGCTGCAACCTTATGCTCATCAGGTCGTCCGTTATTCCAAGTATTTAAGCACCAGTTATGATCAAAGCCATGTGCATTACGTGTCATAGCAAAAGATTGGTTATTGATATCTTTACTTAATGGTGTTGGTTTACGGAAATCCATAGGTGTACCGTTTACCTTTAGTATTTTACCCGTAGGCATATAAGTTGTATCTGCAGGTGTATAATAATTAGAATTGATATAAAGGAATTGATTTTCTCCATATAAAGAAGGATTTCCATTAAGATTAAAATATGAATGATTTGTCATATTTATAACCGTTTTCTTATCTGTGGTTGCCTCATAACGAATATCAATTGCATTATTTGCTGTAAGTGTATAAAACACTTTTTGCAGAGATTGTACCAGGGAAGCAATTATCCCCATCGGGAGAAACAAGACTCATTTCTATTGTAGAATCATTCAATTGCTTACCATCATACACTTGATATTGCCATCCTTTAAATCCTCCATGCAAACAATGTCCAAAATTATTTTGAGGTAACTGTATTGTTTTTCCATCTATAGTAATGCGACCTTGATTGATTCGATTGGCATAACGCCCGATAGCTGCACCAAAAATCAGAACCAAAAATTTTGATAATCTGCATATTGCATAATATTATCATAGCCTAAAACAACATCTTGTAAGACTCCTTTTCTATCTGGAACCATAATTGAAACAATACGAGCACCAAAATTTGTAATACATACTTCCATGCCATTACGATTCACTAGTGTATAAAGCCGTGTTTCTTTTCCATCTACACTAGCATTAAAGTTATTAGGATTTAAGCCTGAGCGTGTTATAACACTAGTGCTTTTTGTACTGATTGAAGGAAGGATGTCTGCCTTAGAATTTGAATTATCTACGACCAAAGGCCATCCATCTGCCCAAACAATACGACTAAGCCATACCATACGACCAGCATCTGGATCTGTATTTTTTTAAATCCATGATAAATCATATAGTCATTCCCTTTATCATCTGTAACCAATGATGAGTTGTGTCCAGGACCAATAATACTATTATTTTTATTTAATAATACCTCATAATGGTTGTCAAGTAAGCTCTTACCTGATTTATCAACATAAGGTCCAAAGAGATTTCTTGAACGTCCAACAGTTACTTTATATGTACTACGTACTCCTTCACAGCATGTTCCTGATGAACCAAATAAATAATAAAAATCCTCCTTTTTCGTTTGATATTAGTAGCCTCCATAAATGTTCCAGCAATCTTTTGAGGCTTACTTCCTTGCTTTTATATGTAAACCATCATTTGTTAGCTCAACACCATAAATACCACGGAAAGATCCAAAGAAAAGATATTTCTTTCCTCCTTCCTCTATATAAAAGGGATCAATACAATTTTGGATTCCTATTTGCTTACTTGTAAATAAACATCCTTGATCGGTAAATGGTCCAGAAGGAGAATTACTTATAGCAAGTCCAATACCTGCATCCCATTCCCCACCCCATACTGATTTAGAATAGTATAAATAATACTTTCCATTCACTCGTTGTATATCAGGAGCCCAGATTCCGCCTTTAGGGAGCCATTTAGGGTCTTGAGGTATCGGTAAAAGCAGTTCCGACTTGTTTCCAGTCCACTAAATTCAAAGAGTGGAATATGGGAACATTATGGATATCTTCTGTTGCATAGAGATAAAAAAACTTCCATCTTCTGCACGTATTACAGTAGGATCTGGAGCACTAGTTTCTATCACAGGATTTTTATAAGCCACAGTTTGCGAATATAAAACCTGAGGTAATAGCGGCAAGAATGTACTCATTGCCGTTGTCAAGATTGTTTGTGTTAATTTTTTTCATTGTTCTTTATTAAATTCTTTAGGTAATATTCCAAATTGTTCATAGAAGCACTTTGTAAAAATAACTAGGACTTGAGAATCCTACACTATAGCAGATTTCATTTACTTTTAGTTCTCCCTCTTTTAGCATTTCAGCAGCAGCTTTTAAGCCTTTCTATTCGTATATAGTTATTGGGTGATTGGTCTAAAGTACCACGAACTTTACGATTTAAGCTCGTACGACTCATGTTCATTTCAGCCGCCAACAGATCTACATTGAAGTCACAATTGCCAATATTTTTGTCTAACAGCATCTTTTAATTTCTTCAAGAAGTCTACATCCGCAGGACTAATAGAGGTTGAAGAGGCTAAAAACAAAAAGGCGATGTGGCATACATTCTTTTTATTTCTTCACGCTGACGTAATAAATTTTGTGTAGTTTCCAACAAATTATTCATGGAGAAAGGTTTCACGATATAGGCATCTGCACCACTTTCCATCCCTTTCATCTTGCCTTGTTCAGAAGTAACTGCAGTTAAAATAATAACCGGTATATGCGAAAGTTCTACATTATATTTAATACTACGACACAATTCTATACCATCCATCGGTTCCATCATCACATCAGTAATCACAAGATTTACATTATGTTGTTGCATCTTTAATAATGCTTCCTCTCCATCAGTTGCAGCTATTATATTGTAGTCTTTTTCTAAACAACGTTTCTCATACTCCAACATTTGAACATTATCTTCCACTAACAAAAGAGTATAAGGGTGTGTTAGATTCTCTTGAGTACTTATTTGATTACCTTTTATTTTTGCACTATTTCTTCTATTCCATTATCACTTAGCTTGACAGAAACCTTTTGTTGCAGTGGTAAAGTAAGTACAAACACATTTAAATTAGTATCTTCACCCATATATAAATGTCCACTATGTAGCTCTGCCAACGAACGAGCTAGAGCTAAGCCAATGCCTGTTCCTGAAACAGAATGCTCGGAAGAATCAATATGAAAGAATGGTTCAAATATTTTCTCACGCAGATTTATAGGTATAATATTTCCATCATTTGTAATAGTAAGACTAAATTCTTTCTCATTAGCATTCAATGTTACTGATATATAAGACTGGCAATACTTTACAGCATTATTAATTAAATTACTAATAATCTTAGTAAAGCTTTCATGATCCACATATCCATACAAACTTTCGCATTGAAAAAGAAAAGAGTTGATGTAATATTTTTTTCTCGCATTACAGAATGAAAACGATGATATACATTCGTAACTAGCTTTGTTATATTACAATATTCAAAAATTTAATCGTAAACCATCAATCTCTGTTTTTCGAAAAATCTAATAACTGATTTATCAAATCTGTTAGTCTACGTGTATTCTCATACATGATGTTAAGATCTTCTTTTTACATCACTATTTTGTATTTGTCCTTCTGCAAGTATGTTTTCTAACGGACCTAAAATAAGTGTAAAGAGGGTGTACGTATTTCATGCGCAACATTAGTAAAGAAGTGTATCTTACTTCTATATAACTCTTGCTCTTTACTTGTTTCAAAAAGCTTGCATAGCCAAAAACACGACGTTTTTTTCTGTACGATTATTCCAATAACGCATCATCCACCAAATCAAAAATCGTAATCAAAATAACATACAACATCTTTGCCCAGAAAGAGTAAGAAGAAAGGATGCACTTTAATTTCTAAGTTATACTCACCCGGATACGGTTTTCCATGTTGATCTTTCATTCGAACGACTAACTTATAGGACCCTGCAGGTAAATTAGAATAAGTGACAAAGAAGTCTGAACCCATTGTTTGCCACTCTTTATCCAATCCTTCAAGTTTATACTCTAATGAAATCAAATCTTGCTTTGAATAACTTAATGGTACAACATGTAACTTAAATGAGTTCTGATTATAAGCTAAAGACAAATTACGAGTAAATACAATATTCTCTTTCAAGGGGTATTCACACTAAAGTTATCGACATACTCATTATTGATATATAAGTCTGTCGCTATCAATCGAGTACACCTTGAATCTTTTTTTAATAAAGAAGGCGAGAAACGCACAATGCCATTAAGACTTCCAAAAATAGATAAGTCCATGCTTATCTATAAGAGAAGAACTATAATTAAATTGATTATCAAGAAGCATCATACGATTAGTATAGGTACTTATATCATTACATTGAGGATCATAACGAACAATTCCTTTGTAACCTGAGAACCAAAGAACTCCATTTTTCATCTTCTACCATTCGAAAAATAGGTCGCAGTTTTTATTGAGTACTCCTTGGTTTTAAAGAAACAAACTGCCCTTTTGAGAAGTTAAAACGACATACTCCTCCTCCTGGGTGGTCACCCAAATAATACCCTTATGATCTTCAAATATACTTAAAATCTTATCTGTTGTAAGTCCAGATTTACCTACTTTTAAAAGTTTATCCATCTACCATTAGTATACTTAAATACTCCATTTGTTTGTGTTGCTAGCCATAAGTTTCCATGTGAATCAAAGTGAACATCATTTACTAACACTGGCGGTATGTGTTTATCATATATAAAAGTATTAGTATTGGGATTATAAGTACATAATCCTCGTATTGTTCCTAAATAGATTTTACCTTGTGGCGAACGTGCTATACTAAAGATAGTATTATCACGAAGCGCCCCCGATTGACCATCAGCCTTAAACTCTTTTTACTATTTGAAGTGTATGAGTGTTTATAATTTTTTTATTCCTGAAGCAAATGTACCCTACCCATAATTCGTTTCCATCTACACATAAGCTCTGTACGTTAGGAAATAATTTACTAGCATTAATGTGAGTAAAAGTCTCTCCAGTAGAATTCATATAGCTAAGTCCTCCATCCTCAGTACCTATCCATATTTTACCTTCTTGGTCCATCACCATCTCCCTTGTTCGTCGTCCATACAAACCATTTCCTTTACCTTGTGGCACGAAACGTTCAAAGAAAGGACGAGTTGTGGGTAGATAATTCAATCCTCCAAAAATAAGATCCTGCCCACAAACCACCTTCACGATCTTTATATAAACAATAAAGAGGATTATCAGAAATAGAAAAGGATCAATTGGATTGTAGGGTATAATGTCGTAAAGAATGGCTCTTTTCATTATAAGCTAACATTCCTTGCTCTGTTGCTGCCCATATTTCATTACCATGCTGAATGATATTACGCACAAAAAGATCTTTACCTTCTACTGTAGTAATTATCGGATCAAAAGCTTAATTTTTCAGAATTAATAATGGATAATCCTTGCCTATCAGATCCTATAACATATCGATTGTTCCCTAAAGGATATATTGCAGACACAATATTTCCAGTAAATGGTAATTTACCATCTTGCGTTTGAAAAGGTTTTTAGAATATGAAACGTTAAATCTGTAACATATAATCCACCTCCAAAAAGCCAATCCATACCCTTCCATTGCCATCTATGCACATTCCTGAAACATTAGGATAATTCTTCAAAGCAAAATGCGACAACTTCTTTTTATGAAGGTCATAACAGAAAAACTCCTTGTTCATTTGCGGTTATGTATATTTTATCTTGATAAGCTTTTAATTACATTTACCATATTTGCAATACTTTCACCATCTGAACTACGCTGATTAAAATGTGTAAAAGAGTCTTTTTGTGGATTATAAATCCAAACTCCACAATCTGTTCCCACCCATATACAGCCATTTAAATCTTCAAAAAGAACATTTATATAGCTACTTCCTAAAGCCATGTGCATCCGAACTACTATAATAAGTTTTTAAAAGAAGAACCATCATAACGATTAAGACCCGATTTGGTTCCAATCCACATAAATCCCATTCTGTCTTGCAATATAGCAAGAACAGTACTTTGAGATAATCCAGATTCAACACCAATATGTCTAAAAAGAGTATTGCTCTTTCCCACTTTACAGATAAGTAAGAACAACACTACTAATATTATTTTTTTATTCTTCTCATAATTATAAGTTTCTTATATAAGACAGCTTTCCCTAAGAGATTCTTGAATATTATTATTTAATCAGACAATACAAAGATTCTATTTTTGACTTAACCATTCCTTTGTCTAGATCTCATTCGTAATTTTTCTATTGCGATAATGAACCACATTGTTTGGTAGACAAAAAGCCATTTGTACTTAAACATTTATCCATCAACACTTTCATCCAATGTCCACCAAGAACAGAACGACCACAAAAAGACTTGATAGTTTCCACTATTCACCCAATACCAATCACTAAAAAGGAACTCTATTCTTTGTTTTTATCTGCAAACTCCCATACGAGATCAGCAACTTGACTAAAAATCTTTTTGATTGTCAGCTAAACATGCAACCCACATTTCCCAATCCGATTTCGTATATCGTTCACGATTATCTAAAGGTATACCATATTGCTCTTTCTTGGTTAGGTAATATTGAAACTCTTTTCTCTTTCATTTCTTTAGAGAACAGATTTAGGGTTCCATAACTTATCCCAAACCATGTTATACTTCAAGCTCCAAGTTCCTTTTCTATCGTAAGCCAATCTATAGTGGTCACCATCATTAGAAGTTCTTTCCAAAATAGCTGCCATTTCACGTGCTTTTTTTCATATAAGTATTATATGTTAAGCAGTCTCCTTGCATCTTAGCTAATTGTGCATAACCTGCAATTCCCATAATAGCTTTTATAGAAAGGTTCACATTATGAGCAAGATGTCCTGCAAAGTCATCAGTGCATAATTGGTTTGCTGGGTTTTTGTCCATTCTCTACAAGGTAGTTAGTCCATAGTGTAAGTTGTTTCCAATACTTTCTTGCTAGATCTGCATTACCTTCTTTTTAAGCAAGTCATAGCTGTAAGAATTACCATATTTCCAGCCTCTTCTACAGGCATATTTTTACCAAACTCTCCATTAACACCAGGAAAACAAGTTGCATATTTTTGTTTATCTGCAATTGGATAAAATCCCAAATCATGAGCAGGAAAACTAAAACCCCATCTTGTACTATCTGCACAATATTTAAATATACCTTCCAATGCACCTTTCTCTAATTCTGTGTTATAGGTTAAAAATAATGGTGCTGCAGGATAAGTTACATCTACTGTATTAATAAAGCCACCAGAACTATTCTCTTTAGAGAAATACATAACGTCTCCATCTTTATCAACAAACAGTTTATGGGCAGCTAAAGTCTGTCTATAAGAAGCAGATAGAACCTCAGCATATTTTTTTATTACCAGCTTTTAGAGCATCATCATAGATTTTTCTTGTCCCACAATTGTGCACGTTGCATATAAGCATTATAATTATTATGGAAATCTTCGAAGGCATTAGTAAGTTGCTTTCCATCTTTTGCCCAATAGGCTTTATAACGTTTTCCTAGGAATTGAACATCCTCCACTTCATCATATCCAATCATCATATAACTAGAATCACACTCTATTAACCCAAAGTTATGTAAGTAGCCTAACGCTGGCATATCGCTTTCATCATTACTTTTGAAGCTTTCCTTACTACCTTTTACTAAAAGTGCCTTTTTTTAATAAATTGATTTTCTATTATGCTCTGATTAGCAATTGTTACATTACCATTGACATTAGGTAATAATAAATATCCCCAATCAATACAAACTAAATCACCACTTTTTGCCCAAAAACATTCTGTTCTACACTTCCTGTTTTAAGATAATCTATTCCTTTAACAGTTTGAATTGTAGACACCGTTGGCTGAGTATTCTTTATAACTGCTAATTCAGGAGTTGTTCCAAGATATATTTGAACATTATGTTTTCGTGCGTCATTAGCACATACTTGATAAGAGATATAATTAATAGGTGTAGAAAGCAGATTTAAATCATCAAGAAACATAGGAGCTGTAAACACTAATTTTTAAATCAACTCCCCCACAACGAAAAAGTGTAGTAAGTATTAGTTGCCATTACATCACAACTCATTTGAGTAGCGTTTTCTATTTTTTTCCTGATTTTTTTGCCTTCACATCTACAAACATACCGATGTCAGCATTTTGCACCTCCTTTGGTATTATGCACATGATAAGCAATAACATTATCACCCACACGTAAACCTTTTTTCACCTCATCTGATAATCGAATTTCTTCATTCTGTATCCATGTTTCTCCCGTTTCTATCACAGATATACCATTCACATATATCTCACATTTATCATCATGAGAAAAATCATCCACAAATCATGTTTCAAGTCCTCTTTTTGTCAACACAAAATGGCGACGAATATAGATATCTGAATTTTTCTTTAGTCCAAGGGTATTAATATTTAAATATTCTCTAGGAGTACCAAATGCAGCTTGCTGTGTAGCCCATTTTGCATCATTAAATTCACGTTCAATCCAATTATTCTCTGGTTTTTCATAACACACTTTCGCCATCCAGCCTTTTACATCAGCCATAGGAGCTACAGGTTTTAACACCCTAGCCTTTTCTTTACCCATAAAGCGATAAGTAACTCCATCAACACGCAATAGACCATCAATAGATTTAGATGCTCCACTCCAATGTTTAGTCGCACCATCATACAAATTTAAATAAGGAGACCAAATTGAAAAAAATAAGGGTCATTCATTATCAATGGGACTGCAGGTAGATGCAATTCTGTTTTTCTTGTAAGGTTCAAAGAACGATCGAGTCTGCGCTTGCAGAGTAAGATGATTGATCGCAAGAATCAAAAAAATAGTAATAGATTTTTTTCATTATGTGTAATAAATTTTATATCAAATGTGCTTTCTTTTATGCCTGCAAAAAGTATTGATTTTAGCTCTGCAAGAATATAACAATCACACAAAAAGAATAACAAAAATTGGTTCATTTTTCATATTTTACCCATTCATATATGGATATATAAGTAAAATATCACACAAAATGATTGGGCAAATTGCCACATAAAGAGGAATCTAGAACATCTCTTTCTTTTTGTTTTCCATGTATTATCAGTCTTAGTCAATGATTGTTTTCGTAAAGATAAATATTCTTTTTAATTTAACATTCAATTTAAACAAATTTATTCACAACATTATTTATACTTATGCATCTTCAACGATAGTCCAAAAGTCTTTATCTTCTAAAAACAAATTCATCAACTTATCCGACAAGTCTTTATCAAGTTGCTTATCAGGTTGCCCTCTTCTTTGTAAGAATTCTTCAGGGATTTGAATTGCTTCATTAGACACTTTGATGGGGCCTGCAACGCTTCTTAAGATATAAAGCAACACAATCATCTTTCATTATCACGTCCTCAGGATTATCAAGAAATGCCCCAGCAGCATCATTCTGAGCAATCACTAGCATAAGATACATAATGAATTGCTTACCATCATTATACAAAAAACACGACATGATTGCCTTTCTTTTGGTAAATCAGGGTGTTCAAAAATACAAATACAACCAACGACAATAAACATAACCTTTACGCCATAACTCTGTTACAAACGAGCTCCATTCTTCCTTTTATCAAAAATAATTTATTCGGAGTGCATCATCTTCTTGTGGCTCTACAACATCTTTATGCTTGATATAAATAGAAATATGAAGACGATCGCTATAAGGTCCATAGCGTTTTAAGCTAGAAATTTTAACTTCAAACATATCTTGCCAGCCCATATCTAAGAAGGAAGCTAAAGACTGGTTCTTATCTTTTGGAATATATCCAAGAATGAAATCGAAATCAAATTCATCAGGGTCACCCTCATAATCATCTACTAAAGCCACAGCTATAGCATTCTTATCATACTTATTATATTTATCACGCACAAGAGCAAGTTTCGTTCCCACTTCTAATTCGTCCCAAATTTCATCTATATCATGAAAGACTATGCCAGCAACAGGACACTCCATAAAAAAAGTATCTTATCTGCAACAAAAAGACTTTATAAAAATTCTTTTTCCCTTGCAAGAGAACCTAAAAAGTCCTCATTAGGTGTAGAAGCGATATCTCCTTGCAAACAAACAGAATCTTTGTTGTGCTTATCTTCGTCTTGTGATAGAGAAGATTGGTCTACCGAAGAGGTAGAATTAGCATCATCATTATTATCTTTACTGAACAGGTATGCTTGAAATAATTCATTCAAAAACAGCATCACTACTAATGTCTGTAATTCCCTTCGAATCTAATTGTTTCTGTATATCAATTAGTTCTGCATCACACTTAGGACAAGTACCTTGACAATCACCCTCGTGCTTGCATTCAGAAGGGAGATAATCTAATCCATATTTTTTTCAGCTATATATGTTCGAATATTTTTTTAAGTAATTCGCATTTATCTTTTCCTATGTTCATTTTGTATAGGTTTTTATGTTAAATATTAGTACGTTTTTTTCTATATAATTAGTTTCCACAATATTTGTAAATCCCATTTTTTTGGAGTTCTTCAACACTCCTTTTAACATCTTCATCTGTATTAAAATGAGGGATATGTGGCACCTTAATTGTTATTTTTTTCTATCGGAACACACTTCTTTATGGCCTTAAGTTGTCGCACCACTTTAGATTCTACCCCTGTATATTGCTTATAAATAGACTCATTCATGTCTTTAATATCTATAATCCATTCATGCACATAAGGTGCTAAAGCCCTCGATAGTAGTAAGCGAGCAATGAAGCGATGTTTCAAGTGTTATCTTCCAATTGGCAGGACAGAGTTGAGCAAAAGCGATAATGAAGACATGATTTTGAATAGGTTCGCCTCCACCAAAGCAGATTCCTCCGCCTGTTGTTTGAAAGTAGATATTATCAATTTTCACTACATCATACAACTCTTTAGGCGAAAGTAGTTGAATATCTCTGCGCAAAGTTAAATCATCTTTTCTCGAAAGTAGAAGTATGGCATTGCTCATTTAAACAATACTTGCATTTTAGTGGACACCCCATAAAACCTACAAGGGTTGTAATTCCTTTTCCATCTATAGCCATTCTGTGACGACTGATACCGAAAAATAATTTCCTTTCTTGGCCAAGATTGTTACTCATACTGTACCACTTCAATTTTATAACTCCATATATAACACTACTTTTTATTGTATATTAAACTTCAGAGTTCATTGTTTTTTATACCTTACATTCGAAAATAAAAAAATGTCGATTTGATTTAATTAGTCAAAAGGATTTTTGATAAACTCTCTATTATTTCTTTACTCCAAATAAACTTTTGCTGGTTTCCTCTTCCACCTTCTCACCATTGCAAAATACCATTGCTTTGGAAAAAGTAGTGCAATATAGTTTGATAAGTCACATAGATCTAAAAGACTAAGACTAGATTTGATACTTACAAAACAATATTTGTGATGAAGCTTTTTCATTATGGAGCTAGCTGTAGTTATTCTTATCTACTGACACAAAGATACAAACAATGTTTAATTAGTACAAAGAACTCTTCAACTTATTTTTCATGTTACTGGCGCACTTCTCTATTCTAATCCACGTTCTAAGCCTATTTTCTTATATAAAATCTGTGCAACAAAGGAATTAGTCCATTCTTTACAAAACTCATTAATATTCAAAGTATTATATCTTTTACAATACTTTTTATTTCAAATACAATGCTTTTTAAAAATTGAATATTATTGACTTTTGCACCACAATTACATTGTGTTTAGAGTGTAATAACATTGTGTTTATTCTCATAGCATCGCAAACTTTATTTCTCTCTTGCATGATTTGGGTAGGAAATAATGTCTTATAGCCTCTGAAAGGTAATTTCTTTCTCCCCAAAATTCCCTAATAAGAGTAGTTTGAAAAGACAAATGAAGGCGATAAATTCGGTTCAAAGGAGTAGAAATTTTCATTCATTTTATTCTAAGAATTGGTTCATTTCAAATTAAAACGATTAACTTTGTAAACAAACAGTCAAATAACTACTGCAAGATAACGAAAACAAGGCACAAAAATCATTTTATTTTTAGAATTATCTTATGACACAAAAAAGAAATACTCTCAAAATAATATGCTTCTGAAAAAGCATTAGATATCGCAACTAATGCTCATAAAAAAAGCAGATAGACAAAGCCGGAAAACCTTATATTTTGCACCCCATTAGGGTTTCAGAAAGATGTAACACGGTTGAAGAAAAAAATTGTTGCACTACTTCATGACGTTATTGAAGACACAGAAATAACACCAACAACTTTGCTTTCTGAGGGATTTCCTGAACATATTGTCGAAGCTATTCTTTCTGTTACCAAGCAGGAAAATGAAAAATTATGATGACTTTGTTAAAAGATGCAGTGCAAATAGCATCGGAAAGATTGTAAAAAAATACACGATTTGGAAGACAATATGGACATCACTCGTCTTAAAGAACTTTCCGAAAATGATTTACAACGACTAAATAAATACCTCAAAAGCTTATTATTATCTCAAAGGAGAATAGTAGGCTTTGTGCAGTTGATGAACGCTAATGCCTTTCTTCGTTTCGTCTGAAATAGCATAATTAGTCTTGCTTTATTGGCGTTCTATTCCGTTGAATGATAGACTTTCTTCTACCTCTATCATATATTTCTATAAGTAGCGAGATATATCTTATAACCTAACTAAAAAATTATATGCCTGCAGCTTATCATCATTAAATCCCCCGATATTATCATAAAGTTGAGTAGTAATTCTATGAAGCGATTGTAACAAACAACTTTAGGAAGCAGGCGGCAAAGATGTTTGTATCATTTTTCCAAATAGAAAAAGCTAAAAATAGCAAGAAACAGAATTATGGAAAAAGTATTATTATGAGCATCACTTCTGCCTTTGACATCGTGGAATTACGCTAATATTTTCTCTTAGCAGTAATTTTAGCTTACACTTTGCTGTCATTATATCAAAAAACTCACAGAATTTATCTTCCATACCAAATATTTCTGTAACTTTGTTCACGGTGATCATTACGTTTTTTTGTTTGTAATTATTTGTATATTAACCCCTTAAAGATTCATTTAAATTCGTTCATCACCAAATTTACAATTACTTATAAGGTCATTGAAGTCACGTTGAATAGAGAAGAAATGATGGAGAAAAGAAAACGGAAACCACAATATAATAAAGATCATATTGCGGAATGAGGATAGAAAATATCTAGGACTTACGCCAATAGAAGACCATTGGGAAAGAATGGATATAAAACATATTACCTTATTTTTCGATGGAAATGTTATTCGAAAGAAGATAACGCATGCTGAATTTGGATCACAACAATTCTTGTATTTAGAAGAAGATGTATGTAGAAACAGCAGAAAAACAGAACGATAGTTTTACCCAAAAACATCAAAAAGGTAAGCCTAAGAAACTAAATTATACGGCAACTACAATGTTTACACGCATTGGTATGTACTTTTATGTACAACGATGGCTATGTAGTAATTGCAAACGCAACAACGCAAAAGACGTTTTATTGGACTTGTATTGAGGGCAAAGAAAACAAAAAGCCTTTTGACAAGTGGTTTGAAACGTGGAAAAAAGAAACCACAGAAGAGGATTTAAGAGAGCTAGAAGTGTTCAAAAACGAAAAGAGAAAGAAGCAAAAAAATATAAGGAAGGTGACATTTTTGCCTTTAAAATTGGTGAGACGAAACTATAGCTTTGGAAAAAAATTATTATTAATGTAACAAAAAGAAGAAAGTCGGAAGAATTTCATAAAAATAAAAACTATGGCTTAGCGCATCTAATGGGACCTGCTTTAATTGTGAAGGTTTATCACAAATTGTCTGATACAAAAGGACATCGACATTGAGGAACTAAAAAACACTGTTCTTCGTTCCCAGGACAAGCAGTAATGGATAACCATATTTATTATAATGAAAAACCCAATTATTGGACATTTGCCTGTGTCTAATACCGACATGAATGATGCTAATCTATCAGTTAGTAAGAGTATTAACTATGATGATAGGAATATTGCTTATCTTCAATATGGCTTGATCTATAAAAGAAATACCCTTGAAGAATATATAAAGCATGAAGAAGAACATTGGCATGATTATAGAAATGAAGGAATAGGATTCGGTTTGTTCATAGGTGGACTAGAAGATTGTATAAAAGAAAAATCTAATAATAAGTTCTTTGAAAGATATACCAATGACTTAAGAGCACCTCAACATGCCAAAGATAGAGAAATCATATTTAAACTATTTGGATTAGATGCCAATTTAGACTACCAAGGAAACTTGGAGTTGTCTAAGCAATAGACTTATACGGAAACAAGAGTAAAGATTTTTGAGTCATTAAAATTATGAAAGAGAAACTAAATGCCTTTGTGGCTGAATTTAAACAAGAAGCACTACTTGATGCTATTCGAATAAAGTTATCATCCACTCCAGCTCTAGAGATTACACAAAGCAAAGTTGGGGGAGTTTTCTTGTGAATATTCTTTACCATAAAAACTTGCAATCATACGTAAGCAAGTTGGACCGCAATCACTTGAATTTAATTGAGTGTAATGAGGGAATGTTTTTTTAACATTGCAATTAAATCGGTTTAATTATTTGTAACACACTAAAGTTTTTTTGCTTCAAGCTTATTTGTCCAATCAGGAATTATCGTTCCATGATGCTCTAAATTGGTATTGTTCAAGCTGAATTCACCTATCTCAAAAGCAAGTTATCTCACGAAATCCGATTTTGTATAATATATCTGTTAATGTGCTAACATCATATATCATTTATGTCCCCAAAATCTCATAAAATTATTTATGACAAACATTGAAGGGACTGGTTGATTTTTGATAAAAGTTTTTGTGAACTGATCATACCTTGATATACTCCATTCTATATATTCTTGATGTATATCATCGTTGGATGAATTATAGAGCTTAATTAAAAAAATCAAGCGTAGGTATTGATAAGGTAAATATTCCATTTTTTTATCAAGAACTCTGTATACTTCTTGAAGCATATTTACCCCGTCCTTAAAATTTAGATGTTCAAACATATGCTCGGAGAATATATTATGAAATGAGTTGTCAGGAAATGGAAATCTTAACCGTGCATCCATATAATATATATGTGGTAGATGAGGTACTATATCAGTATTTAACCAATTAGGTAAAGGTTGTTGACCACACCCAATATTTAATCCTACTAAATCTTTTGTAAGAATGTGAATACACCTCCTTCCAGAGTGTATTGTTTATTCGATTGTACGAGAATTGTTGTGAATTAGATATGTTTTTCTATATCAACATCTATACTCAAGATTTGACTTTCTAAAAATAGCACTAATCCAACCAGCACTATCCTCCTTATCTAATTGTAATATAAATGCAGCACTAGAATTTAGAATCTTGAATAAATAAAGGAAAAAAACTCTTTTCTTACGTATTCTACTTCTATTAAAAATTAGATTCACATCTTCATTTACCTCTTTGATACTAAAAATCACAGAGTATAAGTATATTCCTATTCAGTTGACGTAGAAAATCTACACTTTTCTCATATACTACGAAATCATCAATAAAAGCATATTGGCAGCCTTTGAAAAAGACTAAGGGCTGTTTTTATGATGGCAGATTGGTTCCTATCAGAATATGGTGATCTATTACTCATGATTGGTTATTATTTTTAAGATACCCGAATCCGTATCTCTATTATCAACATCAGTATCTTGTGATTTGGATTTAAAGCCGTGATCCCACCGCCATGAAAAAGTAACCAATACATGATTTCCAGCCTCTCTATTGATGTTCTTTACAAGTTTATAAGCATAGTCATTTTTGGTTTCAATGCGGTTATTTGTACCGGAACTTTGTAAAGGCTGTTCCCAAGTTAACCCTACTGAAAAAAATTCTTGTATTTATAGGTAGCACTTAATGAATTGGTGTATTCATTATACCATACTGTTTCTGCAAACAAGCTATTATAACGACTTCTCAATCCTGCTAAGAATGAAAAACGTCCGATGTAACCTTCGATAGATAAGTCTCCAAAGAAGAATCCTCGTTTATTGGTATATAAATCACTCCTTGCATTAAAATAATTATAGGAGCCAGTGGCACTGAATACTAATTTATTATTCAACATCGCATAACGTAAGTAGGCAGTCAGTGCGACCTGATTCATATCACGTTCATTTCTTATGATATTGTCAAAAGATATTCTTTCTAAATTCTCTGATCGAATCAAACTGGGCATAATGGCATGTTTGTTGGAAGCATACACTGCGCTAATCATTCCGTAAAATTTTGGCGTATAATAAGTTGCAGACAATGAGTTTTTCGATATGGTTGAAAAGGCTTCAATAAGGGGTTACCTATTTTTCTTTCCCAAACATCTAATTGTATGGCTGATCCATTTAAATTAGCGAGAGAAGGTAGGCGAGAAACTAAATTGAATCCATATCCCAAACTGAAATTACTGGAAAGTGAGTAGTTCAACGATATTTGAGGACTCATCGTCACCTTATGATACTTTTCATTATTTTGAGCATAGTATTGATCATTTAAAGCCAATGTCGTTCTACCTGAAAAATTGTTTCCAACGCCCTTCTACCTGTACATATATATCTGAGTTTAGATTTCTCATTTGTGGTTTTGCTTTTGTGTTCTTCCGCTGTACAAGTTAGTTGTGTTACCATAAAAAAGAGCGTAAACCTGAAGCTATCGCTCCCCATTGGAAATTTTTACTGTATCTCAATTCTCCTATGGCAGATATTTTTTTGCCCTCTACCACATAGTTTGATTTAAAATTACTTTCATCGGTTGAATAAGAATAATCATAATTTGAGCTTATGTAGGTTCCGACGATATTGAACATAAAAGTTTGATTCTTCGGAAGATTTTTTTTCAAGTACAGGTTTAATGCAGGAGACAAGTACTGATCTCTGATATTAGTTTCACTCATGTGACCAGATAAGCCATCTCCATTCATTAAATCTGATCGGTTGTTTTTCGGATTGCGATGAGAATTTATGTAACCTATGGCTTGAAAAACGTATTTGTCCGGAATCGTAAGGTTATATTTTACTGTTGTTCCATGTGTAAAAAGAAACCGCTCTTGAAGACAGTGTCTGAATATATATAGTCTGCCAGTCTCCAGTGGGAAGAAGATATTTACGCAGGTCATCTGAAATTTGATTGGAACTATTCTGAAAATTCTCACTTTGGTTGATAGTCAGCTGTGAATTTTTTTATGAATATACGTTCCAAATAGATTATTATACCCATAAATGATTTTCGTCGAATTTGAGGTATTTACTCCTACAGATACACCATCCTCAGCATTGTCCAAAATAATATTTACTGCCATAGCCAGATTCGAGCCATATTTCATCCCCGGACTTCTAATCACTTCGACTTTCTTTATTCGTTTTGGATCCAATGTGGCTATATCATTTTGCTTCTGAAGGCATTTCATTGATCAGCACAATAACACCACCTTGTGGGTCAAGCGTCGAGATAGTTCTTGATATTGGATTAATATCCAATAAAGGAATAGGAAGTTTTTAAGTAATTCCAATCCTCCCGTAGATTGTTCTACTTGTAGTTTTGAAGGATAGATTGATTGTTTATCGGTTGTAAAAAACATTACGATTTTGCAACAACTGCAACTTCATCAATCTGAATGCTCGTTTGTGGCATTATCAATCTTCCCAGATCCAGATTCTCATTTTCCTTCATTTCGATATCTGCATTATAATCTTGATAACCAAGTCGGGTGCATTTTAATATATATGTGCCGGAATTGAGTGTACGTATTGTAAATTTCCCATTAGCAGATGTTTTGGCTACTGCGATAATACGATTGTCTTTCGGTGAACATATCATCACATTTACCATTTCTAATGGTCGATTTGATTCATTACAAATCATTCCTAATAAATCACCGGCAAATGCTTTATAAGTACAAATAATAAACAAAATTACAAAGGGCAATATTTTTCTTCATAATATTATTGATTTATGCGTTGTTTTATAGCATTGTATCGTTCAAATCTTTTATACGTATTTTTCAAATAAACTTCTCAGCATTCCTGTTTGGGCATTATTTCCTGTAACATCAGAATAACCAAATTCGCTTTGCACTGAAATGAAAAGGCCATATTGCTAATTTGTTCGGTAAAAATTTTTACTAAGAAACTCGTCAGCAACATCCCGTTCTGAAAAATTCTTTGTGCATTATATCATTTGAGTAGTATTTTGAAATTAGTAATCTGCTCAATCCTATCCCTGCGCTACCATTACCCCAAGAATGATGAATATCTCCAGTTACCGTTAATGTCTTTTTCCAATATTGCTTAGATGGAGTAAAGAGTGCTTGATCGTATTTTAGAGCTTTTTTTCTCCCGCATCATAGAATTTATCATCTTTGAAAAATCCCATAATTTAAATAACGCATATGCTATTGCTGAATAGTTACATGTGTTCAGGATTGAGTTTTTTTGAACTGGCTCTTAAAAACATCTAATAAAAATATTTGTATCAGAATCATAGCCTGTACCAGCTTCATTTTCATAAATTCTCCCCAATACTTATATCCTAAACGAGTTAAATGCACCATTGCTGGCATCTGTACTCTGGTTGCTTCATTGAACTTTCCCATAGCACTCTACTTGTTTTAGTGTCGGTCTCAACAAATCACGAATATCTACTTCCAATACTTCGGCAACTTTGACAAGATTATCAAGAGAGGGTTGTACTTTATTTGAACACCAGCGCGAAACAGTGTTCTCTGTATGTCCCACTTGGGTAGTCAACCATTTGCCTGACACCTGCTTTTCCGCTAACACGGATTTAATCCGATTTATCGCCTTCACTTGTTGATATACCTTGCTTGATTGTTGAATATACAAGTACAAAGATACTGTTATGGGAGGATTACACCAAACAAAAATCAGAAATTAGTGGTTGCTGGGATTGAAATTCTTGTGTTTCAATCGTTTTTCCTAAAGAAAAGAAGTAACTTTGTAGCATCAGAATAGGTGTTCTTTGAGATATTGCAGAATAAAGAAAGAGAAAAGAAAACTCGCTCGTTTCCTACTCGTAACCCTTTTTATCCTTTATTCTTTTCTTACTCTATTGATTATCTGAAAGATACAGATTTATTGAATCTTTTGCGGGCCTAAATCGGCAACAATACCAACTAATAGCAAAGGGTGAACAACTGATGTTCTTGGCACAGATAAACTGTGAAGAATTGCCAGAGAACTCCATATATCCCGCAAAAGGTATTATGCAGTTTTGGATTTTTGGTGGCGATTATGATATGGGGAATAACTATGACAACCCATGTTCTGACGAAAACAAACGAGTGATTTATTATCCTTCGATTGAAGAACATTATAATTTGGAAGAGTTAGTTGCTATGTATAAGCCTAAAGAAAAAATGAAGACGGTGAATTAATTACTCCAATCTGTACTGACGAGCCTTTATCTATGTCGTTTCAACTTGAAAAACAATGGCGATTGGTTTCAGATTTTCGTTTTGAAGACGCATTTATAGAAAAGTGGAATGCACATTTCCCTGACAAAAAGATAGAAAAATTCTGGCAGTTAGATGAAGATCTTTTTAAAATTGTCTATGAAATGCTGGGTATCAAAGAATATTCTCAAATTGGAGGATATGGATATTTTACACAAACCGACCCACGTATGTACGAGTCTTTGTCTGATTACACCGAGATATTATTTCAATTGGATTCGTATGGTGAAGGTGACGAGTACAAAGTTTTATGGGGTGATTGTGGTGTAGGAAGCTTCTTTGCTACAAAAGAGCAACTTAAGAACCTCGACTTTGCGAATTGTCTATATAATTGGGATTGTTGCTAACATATTTCTCTAGCCGATCCCAGATCTAGGCGAGAGGAAAAACGCTTAAATACATCATAAAAAGACCCCATTAATGGTGAAACAATCATTAAACTCATCAAAAAGATTTGATTGAACCACTTATTTTCTTATTAGAACAAAAAAATGAAAGTTATTAGAGATTTTTGGCGAATATTTCAAGTATTCGCTTCACGATGCACGCATCAATAGAATTGAATATAAGCAAGGAAATATAATATTGCACTTTAATTATATTTTTTTCGTATGATGAAAAATGTAGAGCGAACCCATAAAGCACAGATTATTTTTTTGAACAGGTTGACATTGATGATGTTCGTGTACTTGTATTTAACAATAGGTGGCTAGATGATTTTTCAAAGGTCAATGTATCGATTTAGAAACATATCAAAAGTAAATATAATAATAGCGAATTTGAAGTTATTGACTGAGACTTATAACTGGGGAAAAAGCTATGTTTCAAGGGTGGCTAAGGACTGAAGATGTACCAGTTCACTGTATTATGGATATACGTTTCAATGGTAAGATGATATATGTAATTGAGGATTAAGGGAATGTTCTATGACCAAATTATCATTAGGAATGTTTCAAATTTACTTATCGCTACACCAATAATAAAAACACTCGGTGTCACTACATTCCTATCCTACCCCATTCAATTTGTATGTTATTCCGTTGTAAAAGCAGTGCTTTTTAGTTCCTAATTCCTATCCTTTTACGAACTAAAAAGCAATGATATTACATCAGCATAACAACTTATTACTATATTAAAAGAAGATCCCTTGACAAATAATTATCAAGAGACCTCAAAAGTGGTTGGACTATAAAAATAAACTATTCTATTTGAATTTCTACGCTATTATTAGAAAAAGAGCTTCCAGTTTTATATTAGGTTATTGCTCTTGATGCTTCTGTTGCCTTTACTTATTAAGTTTTTGCAGGGTTTGTTTATCTGGTTTAGATTCATAAAAGACCTTTAACACCTCACTGAAAAATATCATTTGGAGAGATAACATCAAACAACGTCATCGAAGAACGGAGCTTTATTGCATCTATATCACCCATTATCAAAGTGATATCTTTACCGCAATGGTTCAGTAGGGCCTTTGTGATTTCTCTCAAACGACTACCAAGAATGGCATGAGCTAGATGAGGCTTCGGCTTCTTCTACATCCATCAATCCATAATATAAAGAGTTTGTACTACTACCTAAACCTTTTAATTGAGGAAATATATACCACATCCAATGACTTTGTTTTGCGTCCTTCTTGAATCTCTTTTAATGCCACATTGTAAGTCAAAGAATTATCTTGTGCCCCTATAAATCTTTGAAGGAAGAAAGGATCTTTCTCTTGCATTCCTACTAATTTTTTTCAAACTTATTTAGAATACCTCGCAACTCTGAAGTTAATATACCATAGCAATAACCCGAAATATCTTGTGGAAGTCCATAAAAAGGCTGAGCAATACTGCCTGCCATTGCAGCGATAGTATCAGAATCTCCACCTATAGAAATAGCAAGACGAATAACTTCTTCAAAACTATTTCCATCTAAAAATGCGATAATTGCTTGAGGAACGCTTCCTTGACAAGATGCATTAAAGGTGTAAGTTGCTCGTATGTCTTCTATATGAGCATGAAGATCATACCCAAATTGCTTTTCTATATAATTGCGTATTGCTTCTTTACTTTCCCTTTTTTTAGCTAAAAAGACGGCAGTCGCAATGGCTTGAGCCCCTTTTACTCCCTCTACATGATTGTGAGTTACTTCGGCAGAGAGCTTAGAAAGTCTTAACACGTCCTCCAACGTATCTGCATACAATCCAATTGGACTTACTCTCATAGCTGAACCATTTCCAAAACTACCATAAGGTTGAGGATTTAAATCTGTAAGCCAGTGCAAAAATCGCCCACCATACCCTACTTTTTAGATAATTACGCCCTAATGTTTTGCATTGTGGTTACAAGCTCTTCAAAAGAGTGATTTGGACAATCTGTTAGCCATTTTGCGATGGCTAACGTCATAACAGTATCATCTGTAAAACCTACTAGAAGGTGTAAAGAGATAGAAATGTGTTGTCTTTACATTATCTCTTTCATACACTGAACCTATAATATCCCCGATAATTGCTCCTAACATTTTCTTTTTCTAATTTATGATTATATATAAATGAGTTAAAATCCTACATGAAAGCGATATGGAAATAAATTTCTTTATGAGACATTCCTCACATTGCAAAATTTTATAAGACGATCTACTTTTTTTGTACGCTATCTCTGTAAACTACCTGTTAATTAGCTTATGCCTTGCTATTTTTTTCTACTTCTTCACCAGGGAAAAGAATACCTTATTCTAGTACAGAAGAACATATATCACCTATTGTCTTCTCCCTCAAACCCCTCCTCATCAATCGTTGTTGGGAGAAAGTCTGGGTGAGAAAGTTGTCGCTCCCTACTATACTCATTGTGCATTTTTCGGAACCGTTGAACATATTAAATTGATGCATTCACAAGGAACACTAAAGGATTCTGGGCGCAATATATGCTTTCATGGGAATAGGTTTTTGTAGCTCATCATAAACTTGTTTTCTTTGGTTATAGATTCTCACAAGGCATATCTTTTGCTTTCATGAGATGAATAGTTAAGATCTTTTTATTTATTTTGTTCTCTTACAAATGTACAAAAAAATACTCCTAAACTCATAACAAGATTTTACAACACTTTTTATTACATTTATCTCAGATTTTAAATTAATAAGTTCCCAATAGCATATCTATTCTAAATAAAAAGAAAGATTTCTTCGAGATAGCACACCTCTTTCTTTAGCTATTTATTTACCCTCTAAGGCATTCTTTTCTATTTAAGGAGATTTTCCTTACTGGTCCGCTAAGATAAGCCTTTTTATGCTTCATAAATTGTATTTATGAGCCTATACGAGGTTCTCAGCATATAAAACAAAGATGCGGTTGTCGTGTTCAGGCACACTAAACTGCCATTATTGGTTTATCCTTGGGCTAGTTTGTCTTTGATAAAAAAACATCCATTTAGAGAATAGATATATCACAATAACATTAACATAAGAATTAAGTATCACAATATTTAATTCGTATTTATTTGCAGATGTCGTGTTTTTATTTTTGCAACAAATTTTAAAAACCATTAGATTTAAAACAATAAAAATAATTATTATAGCACTTGCAGCCGTATCTTCAAATCAGGGGGATACAAGCATTTTATAAATAAATAAATAAATAACATTAAAGATTAACGCAATGAAAAAAGAAAAAAACTATGCACCTCCTCGATGTCGGAGCATAAGACTTTTAATAGAAGGTTTTATTTGTACATCTACAAAAGTCAATCAAACTAATTCAAATGAAGAAGAATGGAAAAGCGAAGAAAATCTAATTGATAACACTATTGAGATTTAACTATAAAAAAATATGAAAAGAATGAAATTAAAAATACAACTTATCTTCATTATGCATCGCCATTTTATCAGTGTTTTAGTTCGTGCTCGAACGATCACATTTCAACACAGGATAACCAAGTAAAGATAAATGGAGAAACATTTAAATTTACAATAAATGAAGAAAAATATAAAGAGGGAAACCATTATCACGTTCTGGAAAGAACTCAATACAAAAAAAGACACAATAGTTCTAAACAACGGACTCACTGTAGAAATGTCTATTGAACCTGATGAAGAGACACCTCAACTACACGCTACGACTCGTGCAGGAAATCCTTTAAGTGATGGCCATTATACTATTTATATTATAGACGAGGCAACGGGAACACGCCTAACAGATACAAAATATAATCTTTCTGGTACAATAAGTAGTGGCACGTTCGTTCCTGATCACAATGCCAATATTAATCTTGAGGTGAGGCAAAGAATATCGCTTTATCTGTTTTAATGATGCCGTAATTGATAATGGGTCAACACTTGGATTAAGCGTTAACCCTGATGCTAAGAACCCAATGATGGGTGTAACTGTAAAAACTATTACAGGGAACAAAGACGAAGTGTCATTTGAAATGAAGCACTTAGCAGCCCGTATTCGTACAGAAGTGACCACACATACAGCATATGGTAAGGAACTTAAAATAACATATCTATCTAATACACCAGGAGTAACCACCACTACAGGTAAACAAACATTACAATATACCTATAAAAGGTGAATACGATCAGTATAACTCTTCGGGTGACCCTACTATTGGAAACTCAACAATAGCAAATGTTGGAAACCTATCTTATGACTCTATATCGAAACCTTTCCTTCAAAAAAGTGATTACTTTTACGAAGCTATAGGTGATATTGCCGGTGGCAAAAGCTTCAGTTGCCAATTGACTGGAAAAATATATGGAAAGACTATTGACATAACAAAGAATAGCAGTAATAACATATTTCGTAATCATAGCTATGTTGTAAAACTAAATTTCATTACACAAGACCCACTCTACCTCTACCAAGATGGAACCATTGGATACTTTGGAGACAAAAGATACTCGTACCCCAATTGGTATTGTAATAGAAGAAAAAGAGCACAACAAAAAAGGAACAGCTGTTGCCTTAAAAGATGCAGGAAAGGCTGCGGCTCACGAAGATCTTCTAGCCTATCGTATTCCTTTTAAAAACTTTTACTTTACATACCCGGGTCATCCAAGAAGCTATTGGAATGCAGAGAGAGATGGTTATAATTATACACATACAACAAGCGAATATATGACAGAAGATGAATATGGATACCATTATACTCCACCTGCAGAACTACCAACAGAACTAATGATAAATGGAGTTTATGCACTCCCTGCCACACGCATGGCTGCCCACTATTTCCCTGGTGTTTCGGTTACTGGTAAAAATGTAGGAAAATGGTTTCTTGCAACACCAAGCCAATGGAAACAATTATTTATACATTTAGCAAAAAGTTCCAGAGGCATCATTCAATCTAACAGAAGATGGATTCAATGCTCCTGATGCGTGGCAGTATGAAAACGATCCAAGCCAATATCAAACCAATAAATCAAGTTATGATCTATGTGCTGTTGCTTGGGATGCCAATAAACTTCAGAATATGTTTACACAAGCTGGAGGAACCCAACCAACCGACTTATACGTTGCAGCAGGAAGCGAATCAAGAGCAATGACTGTTTATCCTCTAATCAAACCCACACAAATAATTTTACTACAATCAGGTCTTACAAGTGGATTTATTCCTCATCGCCCTCTGTCCGATCTTTTGTTCATTTCTAAAGTTGAACTTAGTAATAATATTTGTGCAAGCATAAAATAGGAATATATTTTTATTATCTATTCCTCATAGAATAAAAAGCACCACCTTATAATATAAGATGGTGCTTCTTATTTCATACATATTCTAATGCTCAAAACATAAAGAGGAATTAGTATTTCCCTAAATACTGGGATAAAGTCTTTTGTATCCTTATATACTATCCATAATTCATTTATAGAAAGTAAAATACATTTCATTAAAAAATTATTGAAGAGTAAATCGTATTGAGCAGTTTCCTTTATATTCTTACTATGTGCACTTTAATTCATTGTAAGAGGCATTTATCTGCACTACAAGCCGTTTGTTTTGCTTCAATATGGATTTTTTTAGTAAAGTTCTTTGTGGTTTCTAAATCGTTGGTTGTTGGATCTATAGTTGATTTAGGTTGTGTAGCGATTCTATTTGTAGCCTTAAAGTCGTCAGTATAAATGAACTGGTGCCTCCTTTATTTTTTATTTTAATAGGCATTTGTCGATCTCCTTAGCTATTTCTTTAGCCTGTAAGGCATTCTTTTCTATTGAAGGAGCATTTCCCTATACATCTTTAAGATAAGCCTTTTTATGCTTTATAAATTGTATTTGTTGGCTTATACAAGGGTTCTCTGCATAACTATCCATCAGTTCTTTAGTCTGAAGTGATTTCTATAAATGCACAGGAAGGACGTCTTTTTCTTTTGGGGAAGAAGTACTCATTAACCACTAAGTCCATTCGTACCTAACAGACTAATATCTCCTCTCTGACCTTTAAAAATACTCTTTGTTGTCTTCCGTAATGTTTTTGAAGATCCTCTTTAGATACAAAGCATAATAGGAATATGTAGATATTTAGTGTTCAATAAGTGTTCTTGATGTCTTTCCTTTAATTCTTTCAAGGTCCTCTTTCGATACAAGCAAAAATATGAGAACATAGATATTTACTATCCTATAAAACCTATCAAACAAAAAGAGAGCTTAACTGATTACTCAATTAAACTCTCTCTAATAAAAAGGCAGCTACCTACTCTCCGCATTGCATTGCAGTACCATCGGCGCAAGTGGGCTTAACTTCTCTGTTCGGAATGGGAAGAGGTGGAACACCACCGCTATAACCGCCTGATATATCTTTATAACATCAATAACATATCTACAAGCAAAATGTATGATTAAATAAATCACAACGGATGAAAAATAATCTGTGTCTGAAAGCTTTGGGCAATTAGTGAGTGCTCGGCTTTGACATCACTGTCTTTACACCTACACCCTATCAACGTCGTCGTCTACAACGACCCTCAAAGGAGTTCTAATCTTGCGGATGGCTTCGCACCTAGATGCTTTCAGCGCTTATCCAAACCAGACTCGGATACCCAGCGGTGCCCCTGGCGGAACAACTGGTAAACCGGAGGTCTGTCCATCACGGTCCTCTCGTACTAGTGACGGCTCCACGCAAAACTCCAACGCCCGCGATAGATAGAGACCGAACTGTCTCACGACGTTCTGAACCCAGCTCGCGTGCCACTTTAATGGGCGAACAGCCCAACCCTTGGGACCTTCTCCAGCCCCAGGATGTGACGAGCCGACATCGAGGGTGCCAAACCACCCCGTCGATATGAGCTCTTGGGGGATCAGCCTGTTATCCCCAGAGTACCTTTTTATCCTTTGAGCGACGGAGTTTCCATACACATCCGCCGGATCACTATGCCCCTAGTTTCCTACCTGGTCGGCATGTCTGCCTCTCAGTCAAGCACCCTTATGCCATTGCACTCTAATAGGGTCGGTTACCAATCGACCTGAGGGTACCTTTGGAAGCCTCCGTTACGCTTTTGGAGGCGACCACCCCAGTCAAACTACCCACCAAACAATGTCCTCGTAAATCACGAGTTAGACCTCAGACAGCCAAAGGGCCCGTATTTCAAGGATGGCTCCAAGAGTGCTGGCGCACCCCTTCAAAGCCTCCGGCCTATCCTACACATCGGATGACCAAGGTCAATGCTAAGCTGTAGTAAAGGTTCACGGGGTCTTTTCGTCCCATCGCGGGTAATCGGCATCTTCACCGATACTACAATTTCACTGAGATCATGGTTGAGACAGTGTCCAGATCATTACACCATTCGTGCAGGTCGGAACTTACCCGACAAGGAATTTCGCTACCTTAGGACCGTTATAGTTACGGCCGCCGTTTACTGGGGCTTCAATTCAAACCTTCTTCCGAAGAATAAGCTCTCCTCTTAACCTTCCAGCACCGGGCAGGTGTCAGACTGTATACATCATCTTTCGAGTTAGCACAGCCCTGTGTTTTTGTTAAACAGTTGCCTGGACCGATTCTCTGCGCCTCACTACCATTACAGTATGAGGACCCCTTATCCCGAAGTTACGGGGTCAATTTGCCTAGTTCCTTAACCATGAATCTCTCAACGCCTTAGTATATTCTACCCGACTACGTGTGTCCGTTTACGGTACGGGTGCTTTTAACAATATGTTTAGAGCATTTTCTTGGAAGCAGGATTACCCACACTATTGGTTCGCTCCGAGGAGAAAAACCATACTATCAAGTTCGGATCTGATTGTGGATTTACCTGCAATCATCAACTCCTACACTCTTCAACGAGGACTTCCGTCGCCTCGCGGTGGTGTCACTTCTTCGTCTGCCCATCACTCATTAAAGCAGTAACGGAATATTAACCGTTTCTACCATCGCCATCGCCATTCGGCTGAGACTTAGGACCCGACTAACCCCGGGGTGATTGACATTGCCCGGGGAAACCTTGGTCTTACGGCGGGAGGGAATCTTACCCTCCTTATCGTTACTTATACCTACATTTGCTTTTCCATAAACTCCAGATATAGTTGTCCTATATCATTCAACGTCGATGGAATGCTCCCCTACCGATACTTTTTAAATACTATCCCGCGCCTTCGGTATCTGCCTTATACCCGATTATTATCCATGCCCGGACCCTCGACCAGTGAGCTGTTACGCACTCTTTAAATGAATGGCTGCTTCCAAGCCAACATCCTGGCTGTCATGGGGGACCAGACTTCGTTAGACTAACTTAGACAGAATTTGGGGACCTTAAACGACGGTCTGGATTCTTCTCCTCTCGGGGACGGACCTTAGCACCCGCCCCTTACTGCACGACTGCAAAGCGTAAGCATTCGGAGTTCGTCAGGTCTCGATAGGCGGTGAAGCCCTCTTGACCTATCGGTCGCTCTACCTCTTACGTTAATCATCGTACGCGGCACCTAAATGCCTTTCGGGGAGTACGAGCTATCTCCAAGTTTGATTGGCCTTTCACTCCTACACTCACCTCATCCAGAAGCTTTTCAACGCTTATTGGTTCGGACCTCCATTCCGTGTTACCGGAACTTCATCCTGGACAAGTGTAGATCACTTGGTTTCGCGTCTACCACCACTGACTTAACGCCCTGTTAAGGCTCGCTTTCACTGCGGTTGCTCCACTTAAGAGGATTAACCTTGCCAGTGACGGTAACTCGTAGGTTCATTATGCAAAAGGCACGCCGTCACATCATAAAATGCTCCGACCGCTTGTAGGCGCATGGGTTCAGGATCTATTTCACTCTTCTTATCGAAGTTCTTTTCACCTTTCCCTCACGGTACTGGTACGCTATCGGTCTCATGGGAGTATTTAGCCTTACCGGATGGGCCCGGCAGATTCACACAGGATTACACGTGTCCCGCGCTACTCAGGATACTACTATGTCTTGGCATGCTTCGAGATAAAGGGCTTTCACCTGCTATGGCTAAACTTTCCAGAATATTCTTCTCGCAATTCAAGTACAACAACGTAGTCCTACAACCCCAACATTGCAGAATACAACATTGGTTTGGGCTAATCCCCGTTCGCTCGCCACTACTAGGGGAATCATTAGTTTATTTTCTCTTCCTCGAGGTACTAAGATGTTTCAGTTCCCTCGGTTCGCCTCATATATCATATATATGATAATTACCTTATGGTAATTGGGTTGTCCCATTCGGAGATCCGCGGATTAATGGTTATTTGCACCTACCCGCAGCTTATCGCAGCTTATCACGTCCTTCATCGCCTCCATGAGCCAAGGCATCCGCCATGCGCCCTTAATTACTTTTCTAAACTTGATTTATCTTTTATAATAAAGATAAACTCATACTTTCAGCTGTTGATTTATTTGTTTAATCTACAGTTTTGCTTGTATCAATATGTCAAAGATCTTATATCTTACGAATCATATTCGTAAAACGAGTGGAGAATAACGGATTCAGAACCGTTGACCCCTGCGTGCAAGGCAGGTGCTCTAGCCAGCTGAGCTAATCCCCCAAGGGTTAACTTTTTATAGGTAGTCCCAGGCAGACTTGAACTGCCGACCTCCACATTATCAGTGTGGCGCTCTAACCAACTGAGCTATAGGGACTTCGTTCTGGTTAAGTTCAAGTGCCAAGGCTAATGATTTGCCCAGCATCATTTTTTTCCCTTGTAAACAAGACAAGTAAGTAAGTACAAGATTATAAATACATATAACCTAAATTATAAATAATAGACGTCTCCAGAAAGGAGGTGTTCCAGCCGCACCTTCCGGTACGGCTACCTTGTTACGACTTAGCCCCAATCACCAGTTTCACCCTAGGCCGACCCTTGCGGTCACGGACTTTAGGCGCCCCCGGCTTTCATGGCTTGACGGGCGGTGTGTACAAGGCCCGGGAACGTATTCACCGCGCCATGGCTGATGCGCGATTACTAGCGAATCCAGCTTCGTGGGGTCGGGTTGCAGACCCCAGTCCGAACTGAGACGCACTTTGAAGATTAGATCTCATTTGCATGAAACCAACACTCTGTATGCGCCATTGTAACACGTGTGTAGCCCCGGACGTAAGGGCCGTGCTGATTTGACGTCATCCCCACCTTCCTCACACCTTACGGTGGCAGTATTCCCAGAGTGCCCAGCATTACCTGATGGCAACTAAGAAAAAGGGGTTGCGCTCGTTATGGCACTTAAGCCGACACCTCACGGCACGAGCTGACGACAACCATGCAGCACCTCCACAGCTGCCCCGAAGGGCCCTCATCATCTCTGAATCGTTCAGCTGCAGTTCAAGCCCGGGTAAGGTTCCTCGCGTATCATCGAATTAAACCACATGTTCCTCCGCTTGTGCGGGCCCCCGTCAATTCCTTTGAGTTTCACCGTTGCCGGCGTACTCCCCAGGTGGGATGCTTAACGCTTTCGCTAAGCCACTGACCACAAAGGCCAACAGCGAGCATCCATCGTTTACTGTGCGGACTACCAGGGTATCTAATCCTGTTCGATACCCGCACCTTCGTGCTTAAGCGTCAGTAACGTTACGGTAAGCTGCCTTCGCAATCGGAGTTCTTCGTGATATCTAAGCATTTCACCGCTACACCACGAATTCCGCCTACCTACTACGCACTCAAGTTCAACAGTTCGCGCTGCACGATAGAGGTTGAGCCACTATATTTCACAGCACGCTTATCAAACGGCCTACGCACCCTTTAAACCCAATAAATCCGGATAACGCCTGGACCTTCCGTATTACCGCGGCTGCTGGCACGGAATTAGCCGGTCCTTATTCATGTGATACATGCAAATAAGTATACATACCTAACTTTATTCTCACATAAAAGCAGTTTACAACCCATAGGGCCGTCATCCTGCACGCTACTTGGCTGGTTCAGATTTCCATCCATTGACCAATATTCCTCACTGCTGCCTCCCGTAGGAGTTTGGACCGTGTCTCAGTTCCAATGTGGGGACCTTCCTCTCAGAACCCCTACTGATCGAAGTCTTGGTGAGCCGTTACCTCACCAACAAACTAATCAGACGCATCCCCATCCAATACCGAAATTCTTTAATGTATAACTCATGAGAGAAATACATACCATCAGGGAATTAGTCCGTCTTTCAACGGGTTATGCCTAAGTATTGGGTAGGTTGGATACGCGTTACTCACCCGTGCGCCGGTCGCCATCATTGGTTGCAAGCAACCAACATGCTGCCCTCGACTTGCATGTGTTAAGCCTGTAGCTAGCGTTCATCCTGAGCCAGGATCAAACTCTACATTGTAAAATTTCTTATTTAAATCTCCATTAAGGAGAATATATTCTGACTTAGAACGACTATCCTTTATAACCTTTATTGAATAATCAATTAACGGTTCGTATTTATACCCTGTTGTAAAAACAACAAGACTCTTGTACTAACTTGTCTGTTTATGTAAATCTATTCAAAGAACTCTATCTTTATCGCTAACCGAGATAACTCTCGAAAGCGGATGCAAAAGTACAACTTTTTACAACACAATCCAAATAATTCAAAAAGAAAATTCAAAAAGCAACTTTTTAGTCCATAAATAGGAAAAATCAACCACAAGAACAATTTCACCTATTTATATTATATAGGGAGAAAAATATCTATCCTATCTTAACATACAACAACCAAAGAGTATATAAGATTTAAAAAGTTCTCCAATACCCTACCCTAACAATGAGTTTCGATACGGCTCTTTTGACGTTTTATTATTTTTAAGAAGAAGTATTTACATATTATTTATTCTACAACATTTTACCAATTTCTCAAACCTACCAAACACTACTATTTCTACTCTCTTTCCCTCTAAATTTCATCCAAAACAAGATGCAAAAACACATATAACACAAGTAAAAAACAATCTATGTCAGTTTTTTTATTAAGTTTGTAAACACAACATCGATAAGTATTTTTCGATGTAAAACAATAATCGACAACTATTCAACATCAAACAAAAATGCGACATATTACATTACTTCTCGTTTTGATTTTTCTGTGCAATTACATCTAAAGCACAAGACTTTAACAAATTATTTAGCGACTCTACCCTTCGCATTGCCTATACATTCAGCGGAAAACGCCCACAAACAAAAACATTGCATTAGACCAGCTAACAGTGTCACCCCGTTGGTTTTGGTAAACGTCAAAATCTTAGTAAGATTCCCGTAGAAGGCAACGCACAAATAGCTGTTCGCCTACATAATACACAGCAACTTATTTATCTCAACTCGTTCTCTACCTTGTTTCAAGAATGGATCACCTATGATGAAGCATTGAAGGTAGATAGAAGTTTTCGAGAATGTTCTACTTATCCCAATGCCTAAAGAGGCTGTAGATGTAGAAGTGTATATGATTAATAACCGACGAGAGAAAACCGTTTCGTTTACACATACTATCAATCCCAACGACATTCTAATTCGTCAAGATGGTTTTAAAGATCTCACTCCTTTTCGAAAACCATACATCAAGCTGCCGATACCAACAAATGTATTCGAATTGCATATCTTGCAGAAGGCTATACAGAAAGCGAGATGCCAGCCTTCATCAATGACGCCAAAAGAGCCACAGAGGCTTTTGTTTGCTCACGAACCTTTTAAAGAATTGCAAAGTAAGTTCAACATCATCGCAGTAAAATCTCCTTCTAAAGAGAGCGGAACAAGTATTCCTTCAAAAGGCATTTGGAAAGAAACTGCTCTACAAAGCAGCTTCGACACATTTTATAGCGATCGATATTTAACCACACTTCACGTTAAAAAGATTCACCAATGGCTTGCAGGTTTACCCTACGAACACATTATTATATTAGTAAACACATCTGAATATGGTGGCGGTGGTATTCTTAATTTCTACAACTTATCTAGCTGTAACCACAAATCTTTCTTGCCTGTAGTAGTTCACGAGTTTGGACATAGCTTTGCAGGACTAGCAGATGAGTATGCATACGAGCAAGAGCAGCTTAATATGTATCCATTAGATATCGAGCCATGGGAGCCTAATATCACCACATTGGTGCAATTCGACAAGAAATGGAAAAACCTATTAGATCCCAAGACCCCAATACCTACACCTATAAATAATAAGAAATACACCCTCGGAGCATTCGAAGGAGCAGGCTATTCTTTAAAAGGAGTTTATCGAGGAGAACGCAATTGCCGAATGAGAGCAAACGATATTCCAAACTTCTGTACCGTTTGTCGAAAGGCATTAACCGACGTTATAAATTTCTATACAAAAATAGTTGAATGACAATAAGAGGCAAACAGCTTGTTACACTTCTCCTTTTTATAATCTTGCCCACTTGCATTTTGGGCACAAAGCAAACGACAACAAAACAACGATAAAGAGCTTTTAGCCAAAGCAATAGATTATTATCAAGGAAGCAAATATCACGAAGCACTACTTTTTCGAGCAACTTAACAGTAGATATGTTTTAAATCCTCGATTTAAAGCATATATGGCTGTATGCTATTATCACGACAACGATTTTAAGAAAACCACCGAAACACTCGACACACTTTTTGCACTCGCTCACCGTTTTTCGCTCCTCGTGAGCAAGCAGTGTATTATTTTTATCAATGCAGAAAGTCATTTTCAGGAACAAAACTACAAGCAGGCGCTCACTAACTTCGAACAAGGCTTGCCCCTATCCGACAACAAAGAAAAAAAGTTACATCTATTATAGAATAGGCTTTTTGTCATCTCTTTAACGAAGAATGGCAGTTGGCACTCAACGCCTTCGAGCAATCTCTTAAAAGCTATAACGACAACAACTTACCCAACATTCACGAGCAGCAAACCCTCAATATGATTCTAGGTTGCCAAGAGAAGCTAAAACCCACCATGGAGATTGCACCCGACACACTGCCTCAAACACCCAAGAGCGAAGGCAGCAAATCATCTCAGTCGGACACAGAAAAGAAAAAGGAGGAATAAGAAAGATTAGCCTTTATCCCTCTTTTTAACATCTATTCAAAATTCAATACACCATTCTTTTTCACCCATCCTAGATAGATAACACCTCATTTTTTTACCCTTTTAGTTTCTTTCTACACCATCAGAAGAAAGAAAAGCTTACCTTCTCCTATCATAAAAGCAATGAATTTACACTACTAGAACATTGTTTTTTTAGCTGGCAAAAAGCAATCGTTTTTAGCATATAAAAGCATTGAGTTTGTTCCCAAACAGGAAGAATTAGAAATGCAAACCGATTGTACTTAAAAGAAAATAAACGAGCGAGTGCCTCCCTATTACGACAACTCTAAACCTAATAATCTTCTCAATATCAATCAAATAACGATAAATACAAAGAGAATATAATCTTCATAAAGACCAAATAGTTTCTCCAATAAATATCCAAAAGTTCTAGTTCGCTTATTTCTAACTATTTTTTTGGTGACGATATACGACAGTACCCTAAATATACGAAATACCGCTTCCCTATTGAGTTAAGCTCTGTTATTATATCGTAATAGCAAAATAAATCAACTAATAGTACGTTATTATAACAGAGTTTATAAAAATACCCGTAAGTTTTATAGCTTACGGGTAAAAGGCAGAGGATGTTATCATTCGTAGTTGTAACGAACATTCCGAGTAATGAAAGCACTCAAACCCGCACCAGCCTGCGCAAGGCTTTTCATTTGCTCAACATTATTTTCTCCTGCACTTGCATAGCTATACGAATAGGTTCTTCCACCTTTGAACATAATGTGAATACGTGTCGGTTCAATTTCATAACCTATGATAGGGGAGTTCCCCCTCAAATTTGCATAGTTTTGCATATATACCTCCTTTCTGCTTTATGGTGACATTTTCAAGTCACTGTTCTACATTTGAATAAGTCCCATTCCTATCCCAATAGGTTTGGGACTATTCATTAAAAAATAAAGATAACTTTTTGGATCGACTTGTTAAGCCGAAAGTTATCTTTCTTTTTAGTAGAGGAGCAAATATTATACCAAATATACACAAGAATTTATTTAACAGAAGTTTTGATAGCTGTTTAATGGTATAACAGTGATGTATACAATCATATCATATTTGCATGCCAACCTGTCAGTAGTTACTTTTTAGACCATCCAACTATAATCTAAGTATGGATTTAATCAAGAACATACACATTTCTTCGGTAGAAGAAGCGGAGGATATTCTGAAATCAGAAATAAGCATCAGTTCTCTATTTGGAGAGTTGAAGTGCACTCCAATATTAAATAGCTATGGATTGACTAAGCAGAATGTTCAAAGCAAGATAAACAAAAATTTTCAGAGCAGCGAATACCAATCAACTAACAACTAAGTTAAAAGGCGGATAATACAGAAGATGTTTCCAAGGCATTTAAGGCGTTATTTCCTAAATGTAAGGTAACTTTAAGGCTGAAAGAAGATAGGGCTACTCGTAATCAGCAAACCACTTCCTATGATATAATAGTACAGAAAGTTGGCACATTCCATATATCGGTTAAAGTCGAAAGACTTGTATATGAAACGTGCCGTATGACTTATGATTTATTGAATGGTACAAACGGAACGCTGATAGACAATACAGATAGTACCGATTTGGAAATAACCTCAAAGAACAATGCCGTATTATTTATGAATAACCTTACCTATAAACCCTAAGAAAGATTTAGAGATAGATAAACTATAAGAGAAAGAATATGTATGTTAAATTGAATTTGGAAGATGTATCCTAAATATGGTATTTAGATTTTCTTTTGAGATATGCCTATTCCATTTTCCCTCTCATAAAAATTCACCATATCTTTGCAAAGATACAGATAATTTAGTATTTTTGCAATGTCGTAGTAGACAAAGTTTTTGGAATTAAAGAAAGTGCCTCACTTCTTGTGAAATCGCCAAATCTCTAAAGGAATATACAGAGGCACGGGAGCAGCTCATATTAGTGGGCTGTTTATCCGTGCGTATATTCAGGTGTTTGGCGATGCCTTCAAGAGTGCATGGGTGGCAGCCCACTTTCTATACTTAATAACATTGTTAAATTCTCCGATAGTCTGCCTAAAGAGAACTCTTGTAAATATCGCTATTATGAAAAAGACTTTTTATTACACTGCTTGTAGTTGTTATTGGTAGCTTAACAATGCTTTGGACAAACTCTTTCTATTATGAAAAATAGGAGAAGAGATTTTTGAGTAAGAATGATTTTCTATCAGCAAAAACAGATTATTAAGAGCAATAAGATGGATATATTAGAAAAATAATCAAACCCAATTTACAGCATCTTTAATGGAGAATGGCTTTAATTCCTTTTGCTTTTGCAACGTTTTTGGCATTTAGTAAAACCAATAAACATATTAAGCTCGTCAGATTTTTTTATAAATTATGGTTCATCTTTCCATTATCGTTTAACGAAAGATTTAGAAAATATGAATTATATTAAGATAGGCAGAACTAAGGAGGGAATAATTCCTGAAACAGGTGTATATGTTATACAATCAGAGTATTCAAAAGATACGTATCATTGTATCGTTAGGCATGCTCCAAGCGATGGAACATTTGAAATTAGACTTGAAAGGAAAAATAATTATTTGGGGTGTTTATTTAGACACCCTATTTCTTTTCCCTTTCTTCAAGCATTTAGATATAGCTTCACCGAAATCTACATCCGACTTAACACTCTTCATATATTCTTCAGACATCGTATCAAACGGATTCCATTCTTGTTTCTTCTTACTCATGACATTTGTGTTAGTTGGTTATAAGTAATATGACCGTCAAGGCGGAGAAAATAATCGCCAAAGCGTTCATTTTTCTTTAACCTTGCGAGTATTGTATCTGAAAGAAAATTCATCAAAATATCTTTGCAGGTGTTTCTTGCTAAGATGGTTATAAGTTCCTATGATAGCTCGTTTACAATAGTTACTCCAAAATGCCTCAATAGTATTAGTATAAACTCCACCGTCAGCAACATAAATTCCATGTCCGTGGTCAACAACAGCGTGGTTATATACTTTTTGAACTGTTTTATATCCAATCCATTCGTCCATATAAAGCATAGCATTTCGATCCACGTTCCTAAGAATTGGTGCCGTTAGTTGTTTATAAGAGGTGTTCTTAATTACTTTTGCAGATTACTCTACCACCACGTTCAAGAATACCTAATACAGGTACTTTTATCGACAAAAAAGCCCTGCCTTGGCATTTCTTCGCTTTCTTATTCCAATGGCGGTTTTTATTCTTCCCTCCAACAAAAGTTTCGTCAAGTTCAACTTCACCAGTGAGCTTATCATTAGTCCGTATGGTAAATGTTTCCCGAATACGTTGGGTTAAAAACCAAGCGGTTTTCTGTGTAATATGTAAGTCTTTGGCAAGTTGCATAGATGAAATACCTTTCTTGTTTGAAGTAAGGATGTAAATAGCCATAAACCATTTTCTTAATGGTAGCTTTGAACTTTCAAAAATTGTTCCTACTCTAACATTGAAGTTCTTACCAGAGTTTTTACATCTGTATGAACCATCACTTCTCCTATAAACTTTAGAAGTAGGATCAAAGGAGAAATGGCATTGCCATGCCACCTTGTCTGCTCAAGAAACTTAATGCAAGACTTTTCTGTTGGAAATGCAGATTGCAAATCAAACAAGGAATTGAATTTATGTGTAAAGTTTCTCATATTTTCAAAGTTTTTTTAGTTCTTTGGAATGAGTAACTTTGGTGACTTTTGAAAATATGGTGAATTAATGTTTAATATGTTAATACTTTTGATATGACAATACTGTTTGGATATTACAAACTATTTGCAAAGTGCTATTAACATAAACTTTCTTAAAGATTATTTGTTCAGAGTTTATAAGAAATAATGACGATAGAATACAATGTTATTTAGATGAATCTATTTCTATCAACATCGAGTGTCTGTCGCCTAAAATAAAACGTAGTTTCTATGAACGATAATATTACTTAAATACCTTACGGTATACAGCTACTACCGACCATCCGTATTTAGCTGAATAGTTGAAGCAACTGTATTGGAATTCTAATCTATATTTCAAGATGTATTATGGTAATTGTTCATAGAAAACTACGTTTTCTTTATTTATAACAGGAAAGATAAGTAAACTGATAGAAATTAACAAAATATAAGAAAAAAGAAACGATTGAAATATGAACTTTAGATTAGATAGGCACTTTACGATAAACAGCTATTACAGACCATCCATTTTCGGGGGAGTAGTCAAAATAGCTGTATAGGTATTCAAGTCTATACATAACGAAGTATCATTGTTATTGTTCATATTCATCGTTTCTTTATCAAAGTTTATATAGAAGAATGATGGTAATAAATGCCGTTATTTAGATAATAAACCGTTGAGAGGTGAGAGTTTTAGATAGGAATACGTTTATATAAAAGCCACTACTTGCCAACCTTGGGCAGTCAGTTCGTAATAGCTTTTTGATGAACACTTCTATATATAGTATCACTTTTTGATATGTAATTTTAACTTTCATCTTCTCAATGGTTGTTATATTCAAAATGTTTAATAAGAAAAAGATAAGCGGATGGAAAATAATTTTTAGATAACTATAAGTTTATAAATAGCTACAACCTGCCAACCCTTGGAAGTCAGTTGGAAGTAGCTGGCAACATATACCTCTATGATGTTATCCATATCGGATATAAAGATTTTCCATCCCGCTTATCCTTTCTTTATTCTACATTATAACAGGAAAAAAATAAAGTAAACTGATAGAAATTAACAAAATATAAGATAATAGAAAAAACCACGTCTAAAAGAAATAGACGTGGTTGTAAAAAATAGAGTATTGTCGTATATAGTCACCCTATTTTTATTACTTGTAAACAACTCCATCTATGACGAATAAAAAG
>BNJT01002265.1_pt1 | contig 39208 bp, 34 predicted proteins | sample 8540491 | NCBI WGS metagenome assembly BNJT01 (sample SAMD00202455, study PRJDB9452) | human saliva metagenome | host: Homo sapiens | reverse complement strand
GGGCAATGACCTTCCGGGGCACCGCCCTTATGCGCCGAGCAATTATTTCAGCGGGGCAATTATTGCAGGAGCTCAAGCGGCTGAACCTTCGTTGCCGCGTAGGCGGGCAATGCACCCGCCACGATGCCCACACCCAAGCCGAGGAAAGGAATCCCTAGGATAAGGGGCGGCAGAGATAGCGCCCATCCGTTGAGAAGGCACACAACCCAGGAACCGAGAATACCGAGGATGAAGCCTCCAAGAGCGCCCAGGGCCCCGAGGAGAGCCGCCTCTGCAAGGAAGCTGACCGCCACATCTCGCCGTCCCAACCCTAATGCACGGTTAATGCCGATTTCCCGGCGGCGTTCCCAGACCGAAATCTGCATGGTCATCACAATGCCGAAGCTTGTCGAGACGATAAGAACCACCAGAATAATGGTCGTAAGAGCTCGGCTATCCTTCGTCAAGGAAGCACGAAGAGTCACCGGTGAAGGCGGAATCTCAATGTTTGTATCAACGGGGGCGCGCTGCGGATCGAGTACCTGCTTGAGCTGTTCCGCGACCGTATCTGCACTTCCTGGATTCACGATAACGTCCATACCGCGTTGCAGGGTGTGGGCTTGCGGCAAGAAAGTGGAGGTGGTCGGCAGGATAAGAGCGCTACTGAGAGCAGCGTTTTTGCCGCCGTCACGGATAATGCCGAGCACGTAAGCTCGCATTCCGTTGACCTCAATCATGTTCCGCCCGGGCTCAGTACTGACCCCTAGCTCTTTCGCGAGGGCAACACCCAGATAGACGGTAGGCTCACCGGGGCGTTCGCGGGCAGGCTCCGAAAAGTGCCCTTCGACAATGTGCGCGCCTCGTGCTTTCAAACCTGCTTCTGAAACAATTGCGAGGGGTGTCTGTTGGCCCTCATACCCCGGCCTGTTCACTTGTGGACGCGTCGTCTGCGTATCTACGGTGACTGTACCGGCAGCTTTGACCTCTGGAACTTGGTTAACGCGCCAGAGCAGTTCATCCTCCGGTATATCCCAGGTCTGCGGCTGGAGGCGCACACCGAGCCGGGTGGAATCGTAACTGGCCAGCTGCGAGCTCGTGTTGAGCGCTGACGACTCGCTGACGCCCACCAGCATAATGATGGTGGTTGTTCCCGCGAGCATCGCCAATACCGTGAGCAGGTTGCGGCGCCAACGGTGAACAACTGCAAGGAGAGCGTAGTGAAGGTTGTTCCTTAGCATCTATCCTCCCCTGACAACGGGTTCTTTGAGCGTTTGGTGGGCCGGTTCTTCGGGGCTAGCGAGTTCGGGGCTAACGAGCATCCCATCGACCATGTGCAACTGCCGGTCGCAGCGAGCCGCGATATCGGGTTCATGGGTGATGATGACCAGGCTTTGCTTCTCCGCACGGCCGGCGAGGAGCAGATCCAACACCTTGTGAGAGTTTTCAGTATCGAGGTTTCCTGTAGGCTCATCGCACAGCAGGATGCGCGGGGCGCAGGCTAACGCACGCGCAACCGCGACTCGTTGCTGTTCACCACCGGACATGTTGCGTGGAAGAACCTCCAGGCGGTGCCCCAAACCCACCTGTTCGAGTGCCTGCAACGCACGCTGATGTGCCTGACGGCCCGGTACGCCGCGCATCCGGAGGGTGTGGGCAATGTTCTCGGTGGCGTTCAGATGAGCGATAAGGTGGTACGCCTGAAAGACGAAAGCGATGTGCTCACGGCGTGCTACAGTTCGCTCGGCGTCGCTGGCGGTGCCCATGTTTTGGCCCAATATTTTCAGCTCACCTTCGGAGGGCTGATCGAGTAGCCCGATGATAGAGAGGAGCGTAGATTTTCCGCTTCCGGAGGCGCCGGTAATGGCCACTGATTCGCCTTCATGAATGCTGAGGGTCGCGTTTTTTAGCGCCCAGGTGGAGGGCGGGAAGAAACGCGCAATATTGTGGCACTCGATATTAGTTTTGTGGCGGTAGCGCTCGTGGGGAGGGCACGTTCTGTCTCGTGATGAGGCATTTTAGCGCTCCTTCAGCTTCACGACGGTACCTGCCTTGAGTTCTGCAGCGGGGTTGACGAGCTCGCAGATTCCGGCGGAGCACACGCCAAGGGTGACGGGAACGCTCTGACCGTTATCCAGGGTGATGGAGTGCGTTCCGTTTTCTTCGGTTTTGACGGCGGCTTCAAGCACTGCGAGGGCGTTTTCAGCGCCTCGGTTGAGAGTGACGGTTGCTTGAAAACGTGTTGATGCCGTCGTGTTTTCCGGCAAGTCGATTGTGATGGGGTAGCGTTTCCGTGCGGTAGCTCCCGGTGCGGAGGTATCGCTGTTAGGTCGCGCGCTGTTCTGCGCACCGTTGGAGGCACCTGCGTTAGCGCCGCCGTCAGCGTTAGTTGAGCCTTCGGGTGTGAGGGCCGCGCCCAGGGTGCCTTCGAGCGAACTTCCGTTATCGGTAAGAATCTGGACTTTCTGTCCCTCAGCGAGTTCATTGCTGAGAGCGCTACCGTCCGCGGAGAGTACCAGACGGTATCCACCCGCGGATAGGGTGCACAGCGCCTGAGTTGAGGTTTGGCCTTTGGTGCCGCAGCTGTTGTCTACGGTGTATTCATTGCCGTCAGCGAAGAGGTATTCAGAGAGCGGCAGTGCGGTGCTGTAGCGTCCTTCTTCGGTTCGGTCAGTATCCCCGGGAGGGTAGTAGCCACGATCCAGGTAGAAACGGTAGACAGCGTTGGCGGTTGCTTCGCCGTAGTTTCCTTCCTCATCCCAGATACTGTAGCCAAGCGATTCTAGAGCCTCTTGGAGCTGTTTAACATCATCGCCGCGCGCGCCTACGGCAAGGTCGCGGTAGGCGGGAATACTACCCTTGAACGCAATGATGGGACGCTCGTTGATAGTGGTGATAATTGAGCCGTTACTCAGCTGGGTACCCGCCTTGGCACCGTCCCTGGTCACCACTCCTTGAGGGGTTCCCACGGTGTAGCTTCGAGCGGGTGACACGCTAACTTCTCCCGAGTAGGTGCGGGTAACAGTCTGCGTGCTGATTCGGGTTGTTAGTTGCGCGGCGCGGGACGGTTGCGCATTGGATTCAACATTGGTGCGTAGCCCCGTATTAAGTGCGTAGATGGAGAACCCGCCGGTGATGACGAGCAGAATGACGAGCACCGGAACCAGGTAGGCGCGTATGGTTGCCGTCGTGGCGGCGCGGCGGGGGTTTTCTGAACTCTGCTGCGTGTTCATGGGTTCACCTTTCTGCGGTGAAATATGGGGCGGGACTAGGGGTAATTGCTGAGGGTAACAACGTGGCGGGGGTTGAATAAAGGGGTGTATCCTCTGCTCTCATCCGCGGGTGAACGCGGTTGAGAGCAGAGGACCGGTAGAAAATTTTCGCTAGAAAATGTCCAACGAGGAATCAGCGTTTACTGGTTGCCGTTGGCTAGTTGCCGTTGACTAGAGCTGCGGCACGCTCCTGTGCCTGACGTTCAATATCGCGTACTTCAAGGATGAGCGGCTCATGCTCATTGAGCCAGGTCGCAGCCTTTTCGTAGTAGATATTCTGTGCCTTAGTCAGGATTCCAGTAGACTTTTGGCAGTTGTAGTCAGCATGAGCTAGGGATTGCTCTTCCGCATTGGCGGCGGCATTGGCTGCCTTATACTTACCCCAGGTTTTCTCTGCGTAGCTGGGAGCATCTCCGAAGTGCTGGATATCGGTGTATCCGCTTTCTTTCATGCATGCACCGTAGGTGGTGTCATTACGGTAGTATTTCCCCATTTCTTCTACTGCGTTATTTTTGGATCCACCCACGATGAGCTCGTTAATGAAGTTGATGTATTTGAGGTAGTTTTCTGCTGAGCCAAAGACAGCCTCTGCCGCACGTCCCAGGCATGAATCTGTTGCCATGCCGGTCTGGGAACCGTTACTCATCGTGATGGTAACGGTTTTGCTGTCTGCGGCTTGGGGGTCGCCTTGAAATGCTTTCCGATATGCCGGGTTTTCCATCGCGGGTGCATTGCTGGAGCTAGCGTTGCCCTGCCGGGTGGATAAGTACCCTTGGGTGGCCGCTTCTTCGTTGGCGAAGTGGGCGTCACTCATCGCAAGTTCATGAACGGAGCTGCCGTCAATAATGTTCTGGCTACCGGAGTAGGTGAAGGACTTCTCACTCATGCACTTTTTGACCTCGTTGACGAGGGCCACGTTAATATCCGGGGAGGGATTCTCGTAGCTTGCCAGGACATTACGAATGTCTTGCTTAACTTCAACGGTGGTGGAGCAACTCGATACGCCTAGGCAACAGGCAATACCGATAAGGGCGAGGGATGCGAAGGGCTTCTTTGCCATGGACTTCACCTTTCTCAAGCATCATTGATGGGCGAGAATCGGCAGTGATACGGGCGTATCGTGGATGCTATCTACAGACCTGCTATATGGTGTGAACCTGCGTTTCGTGGAGTAGAAGCGTAGTGAGCCGATTACTAACATGATAGAGTGCTACCCCCCCCCGAACAATAGATACACAAGATGTATTTATGACGTATAGCACCTATAAGAATGCATGTAAAAGAGCTTATGGATTAAAGGGCGGTGCCCCGGAAGAATGACCTTCCGGGGCACCGCCCTTTAGCTATCTCAAAGACTTATTCGGTCCGAAATATTGAGTTTAGAACTTCGTGCCGGTCAGACGCTCATACGCCTCAACGTAACGGGCACGAGTCTTCTCCACAACCTCCTCAGGCAGGTGCGGCACGTTATCCGAACCGTCCCAACCCGCTTCCGGGGAACGCAGCCAGTCACGCACATACTGCTTATCAAAGCTCGGCTGTGCACGACCCGGCTCGTACTGGGTCGCATCCCAGAAACGCGAAGAGTCCGGGGTCAGCACCTCATCACCCAGGGTGATCTCGCCACGGTACGAATCGGTACCGAACTCCATCTTGGTATCCGCCAGAATAATGCCCTGCTCGCGAGCAATCTTCTCCGCAGTGGTGTACAGGCTCAGGCTCAGCTCCTCCAGGCGCTCACCCACCGGCTGACCCACCTCAGCGTACAGCTCCTCACGGGTCACCAGCTCATCATGCTCACCCACCTCAGCCTTACCGGTCGGAGTGAAAATCGGGGTGTCCAGGCGGGAACCATCCACCAGACCCGCAGGCAACTTTACACCAGCAATCTCACCGGTCTCGTTATACGCCGCCAAGCCCGAACCAGTCAGGTAACCGCGCACAATGCACTCCACCGGGAACATGTTCAGCGAACGGCAAATCATCGCGCGACCAGCCACAACATCCGGAACATCAGTGGACAGCACGTGGTTCGGAACCTGCTTGAGCTGCTCAAACCACCACAGGGACATCTGAGTCAGAATCTTGCCCTTATCCGGGATCTCGGTGGGCAGAATACGGTCAAAAGCGCTAATACGGTCCGAGGCGACAACCATGACCGAACCGGCACGCAGCTCAGCGTCATCATTGACGGTCAAACCGGTAGCGTCAAAACGTTCCTCATTCGGAACGTACAGGTCGCGGACTTTGCCGGAATAAATGTGAGTCCAGCCCGGGATTTCCAGGGGGTTAGAACGAGAAGTCATGAGAATCTCTCCTGATGAGGTGGTGTGATGTGGATGCAAAAAGTCTGTGTAATTACAATACCGCGACAGGCACGGCTCCCGATAGTGCCAATCAGGCATCAATACGGCACAATCTTGAGGCAAAGAAGCGACCGGCTCCCCCACCCTCAAGCGGGGAAGCCGGTCATATTAAGGTTTTAGCCGCGCGGAGCGGGAATGTGGATGTGGTTCTCCACAGCCTTCAACGCGATATCGGTACGGTACTGCGCGCCAGCCCAAGAGATAGCGCGAACACCCTCGTAGGCGGCGTTACGGGCAGCAGCAGGTCATCGCCGAGAGCAACAACAGCCAGCACACGACCGCCAGCAGTCAGCACACCCTCCTCGGATGCGGCAGTACCCGCGTGAATCACGTGCACGCCCTCCAGAGCATTCGCCTCATCCAGACCGGAGATAACATCACCCTTGCGGGGAGTGTCAGGGTAGTTCTCAGCAGCCATAACCACGTCCACTGCGGTGCGGGGATCCCAATCCAGCTCGGTACCCTCAGAAATTTCACCGCGAGCAGCCGCACGCAGCAGCTGACCCAGCGGGGTGCGCAGACGCGCCAGAACCGCCTGGGTTTCCGGGTCGCCAAAGCGGGCGTTGAACTCGATAACGCGCACGCCGCGGCTGGTCACAGCCAGGCCGCAGAAGAGCACACCCACGAACGGGGTGCCGCGCTCAGCCATACGAGCCACGGTCGGGCGGGCAACCTTCTCCACGACCTCCTGCACGAAGCCCTCGGGCAGCCAGGGAAGCGGGGTGTAGGCGCCCATACCGCCGGTATTCGGGCCCTCATCGTTGTCAAAAATGCGCTTGAAGTCCTGAGCCGGGGACAGCGGCAGAACGTTCTTACTGTCAGAAATGACGAAGAGGGACACCTCGGGGCCGTCCAGGAACTCTTCGATGACCACGGTACCGCCAGCGTTGAAGCAAGCCTGAGCGTGCTCCAGTGCTGCGGTGCGGTCCTCGGTCACCACAACGCCCTTACCTGCTGCCAGGCCGTCGTCCTTCACCACATAGGGTGCACCGAACTCGTCCAGGGCAGCCTGCGCCTCAGCAGCATTCGTTGCCACGTAGGCGCGAGCAGTCGGCACGGAAGCCTCTTCCATGACCTGCTTAGCGAAAGCCTTAGAACCTTCCAGCTGTGCAGCAGCTGCGGAGGGGCCAAAAACGTCAAAACCCGCCTCACGCAGCGCGTCAGAAACACCGGCGACCAGCGGCGCCTCCGGACCGATAACAACCAGGTCGGCGTTCAGTTCGCGTGCCAGGGCGGTTGCCTGGGCGGGATCATTCGCATCAATTGCGTGGACGGGAACATCCTGAGCAATACCGGCGTTGCCGGGGGCGCTGTGCACCTCGGTCACCTCAGGGTCGCGCAGAAGCGCACGGATAATAGCGTGTTCACGGCCACCGGAGCCCAGTACCAAAACCTTCATAGTATTTAGGGTACCCGGTACCCTCTCAAAAATGTGAGCTGAGCACACTAAAAATGCGGCTCTTCTCATGTAGCGGCACATTCGTAAGAATGCGCGCTGGGAGAAGAGCCGCACAGCTCGGCAGTTGAAGCTACCGAATCAAGCTAAAGCCTTAGATGAGGGCGGTAATAGCAGCCAGGCCACCGAAGACAATACCGGGAGCGTTCGCGATGATGATCGGGACGTCCTTCTTGGGGCGCCACAGACCGTACAGAACCCACAGGGTGCAGTTGATAGCCGCGACCAGAGGCTGAATCCAGTCGCCCTTGTGACCGCTCAGGTTACCGATAATCTGCGGGAAGTAGAACACGTACATGAGCACTGCCGTCACAGAAGCAACACGGGCCAGGATGGGGAAGAACTTTGCGTGGAATTCAGATTCTGCGCTCAAACCGCCCTTGGGGGAAGAGTTCTGTGCGGAGGTAGAGGTGTTGTGCTGCTCTGCCATGGATGTACTCCTTTACGTAATTGTGTGCGCCGTATGAGCCACCTAGAAAAGTGGCTGAAAGTGACGGTGCAAAAATCCCTGTAAACCCCGAGTTCTAAACCCAATGGCTTCGTACCGTCATATTTACCTTAAAGGTGATGTTTAGAGTGAGGGGAGGTAAACGGGCGCGCTAAAGCTCAGCGTACCGTTTAGGGGTGGGTAAGTGGAGAAAAAGCTCATATGCCGCTGCCTTGGTCTTCGCCATATATGTTGGGCGGTGACGTCTATACGTCGGTCGGTCCTATGCGGTGTGCAGGGTTGATGCGGAGGCTACCTGTAGTGAGGGAATCGTGCGGGCTGTACCTCGCTCACGATGCTTGCCTCAACGCCACCTTTGAAGGTGTTCTGCGCGATGAGCACCCTACCATTATAAAAATGAGTTACTCATAGAATCAACCTTTTGAGGGATATACGCTTCCTCACATTCCTTATCAGGCGCATATAAAGTCCCGTTTTCAGCTACCTTTCACCGCACAAATAGGGCGATGCAATACGCCCCGTTTAAACTAGAAGAATGACCAACAGCACCACCTCACAGTCCACCACTCACACCACCCAACAGAGCAGCCCCTTCGACGTAGAACTGGCACAGCTCACCCGCAACAACTTCATTGAGGCACGCCACCGCGGCCGCCTCATTCTACTCAACCCCGACGGCGATGTGCAGCTTGCCCTCGGCGACATTCACGAACCCTTCTACCTGCGCTCCGCCGCCAAACCGCTGCAGGCTATCGGATCCATGAAGGCGGGCGCTCCCCTGCGCGGCTCCCAGGTCGCCATCGCCTGCGGCTCGCACCGCGGCACCTTCGAGCAGATGCGCGCCGTGCAGGACGTACTCACCCAGGGCAGCACCGAAACCCACCCGCTCACCCCGGCAAACCTGGCGCTCAAGCCCACGCTCCCCTCCGACAAGCAGGCACGCCAGGCAATGATTCAGGCAAACCTTGCCGCTACTGCCCTGGCGCACCCCTGCTCCGGCAAGCACGCCGCATTCCTGTGGGCGTGCACCGCCAAACTTGAGCGCGGCGACCTTGAAGAGGGCTCGCAGAACTGGACTCTGCACAACTACCTCGACCCCACCCACCCGCTGCAGCAGGTCATCACCGAGGAGATGGAGGCGTTCACCGGCGAGCCGGTAGCCGCTATCGGCGTTGACGGCTGTGGTGCGCCCGTGCACGCCGTCTCCCTGACCGGTACCGCACGCGCCTACTCGACCCTGGGTGCGGCAATCCGCAACCTCGGGGCGGATGCGCGCGCCTCCACGGTCGCGACCGCCATGGTGGACTACCCCGAGCTGATTCAGGCACCCGGATCCCCCGATACCGTGCTCAGCGAAGAACTGGACGCGATTGTCAAGGGCGGCGCGGAGGGCGTGCTCTGCATTGGTCTGCGTTCGGGCGCGTCCGTGGTGGTGAAGATGAGCGACGGTTCGCACCGCGCCATGTACGCCGTGGCTCTGCGCGCTCTCGCCGCTGGCGGCTACCTGAGCGCCGAGGAATGCGAGCGCCTACTCGCGCTGGTGGTTCGCCCGGTGACCGGCGGTTACGTGGACGGCAAGCCGGTTGAGGTGGGCGAGCTGCGCGTACACGAGGAGCTTTTCACCCACGAAAATCTGGCTCCCGGCACCCCGGAAGAGGACTAATCGTGGCGATTCGACGTAAAACTTCCGAAGCAGACGGCATGGCGGCGGTACGCGAGGTGCGTGCTTTCTTTGAGGAGCAGCGTACGGCAGCCGGTGAGCCTGCGGATTTGCATGCCCGAGGCGGGTACCTGCTGAACAGCCCCGAGGTGGCGCAGGCGTTTGCCGCGCTCCCCCGTTCGGTGCGCGCGACCTTCGTTCGCTTCACTCTTGAAGAGCTGGCGACCCTCGCCCCCGGCAATAGTGTGGAGGTACGTGTGCCCCCGCTGGGCGTGACCCAGTGCGTGGCGGGTCCTCGCCATACGCGCGGCACCCCGCCGTCCGTGGTGGAGGCGCGCCCGCTCGTGTGGGCGGCGCTGGTGCTGGGTGCGTGTTCGTGGGAGCAGGCGGTGGGTGCAGGTGCGCTTGATGCGTCGGGCGAGCGCAGTGATTTATCGGCGCTTCTTCCGCTCTTCTAGAATTTGCTACGAGCCCGCAGGCCCACGCAGTTTTCGTAATTTGGCGTGTTTGTTGCCTGTTCTAGTGGTCCATCCTGAGGTATTTAGCGTATCCTTCACCGCATCGACCCCGAAACCCGGTACACTTTTAAAGGTCTGGTGTATGCTACGGCACACGCAGGCAGGTGTGAGTGCGGCAACACGCCCCAATCTTGCGCCTGCACAGACGCATCCGCAGTCCCAACGTCGAAAAGAAGTGAATTGATTCGCCCCGACGGAAAACTCACTCACGATCTCGATCCGATTGACCACGGCCCCAAGGACGCCTGCGGCGTCTTCGGCGTCTGGGCACCCGGCGAGGACGTGGCAAAGCTAACCTACTACGGCCTGTACGCACTCCAGCACCGCGGCCAGGAATCAGCAGGTATCGCAACCAGTAACGGCAAACGTATCCACGTGTACAAAGATATGGGACTCGTCTCCCAGGTCTTTGACGAAGCCACCCTCAGCTCCATGCCCGGCGACCACGCTATCGGCCACGCCCGATACTCCACCACCGGCGCATCCCACTGGGCTAACGCACAGCCGACTCTCGGTACCACCCCGCACGGCACGCTCTGCCTGGCGCACAACGGTAACCTCACCAACTCGGCTGATCTCTACGACCGAGTTATCGCTAAGAATGGCGGCAAGCCCCCCAAGCACGGCGAACTCGCCCAGGGCAACACCACCGACACCGCACTCGTCACCGCCCTGCTGGCGGAGCACGACTTCGACTCCCTCGAAGAAGCAGCACTCGACCTACTGCCGACCCTGCGCGGTGCCTTCTGCCTCACCTTCATGGATGAGAACACCCTCTACGCCGCACGCGATCCGCAGGGCGTACGCCCCCTCGTGCTCGGTCGCCTGGAGCGCGGCTGGGTTGTCGCATCCGAAACCGCGGCACTTGATATCGTCGGCGCGTCCTTCGTGCGTGAAGTTGAGCCCGGCGAATTCCTCACCATTGACGAGAACGGCCTGCGTTCCCAGCGCTTCGCTGAGGCTAAGCCCGCCGGTTGTGTCTTCGAGTACGTTTACCTCGCTCGCCCGGACACCACCATCTCCGGCCGTAGCGTCTACGAATCCCGCGTAGAAATGGGCCGTCAGCTCGCCCGCGAACACGCCGTCGAAGCTGACCTGGTCATGCCCACCCCCGAATCCGGTGTTCCGGCTGCTATCGGTTACGCCGAAGAATCCGGCATTCCCTACGGTAACGGCCTGGTCAAGAACGCTTACGTGGGTCGAACCTTCATTCAGCCCTCGCAAACCATCCGCCAGCTCGGTATCCGTCTGAAGCTGAACCCGCTCAAGTCCGTGGTTGCTGGCAAGCGCCTCGTCGTCATTGACGACTCCATCGTTCGCGGTAACACCCAGCGCGCCCTCGTACGTATGCTCCGCGAAGCCGGCGCGAAGGAAGTGCACGTGCGCATCTCCTCCCCGCCCGTAAAGTAGCCCTGCTTCTACGGTATTGACTTCGCCTCCCGCGCGGAGCTGATCGCTAACGGCCTGTCCGTGGACGAAATCGCCTCCTCCCTGGGTGCCGACTCGCTCGGCTTCATCTCCCAGGACGGCATGATGGCAGCCACCGAACAGCCCACCGAAAACATGTGCACCGCATGCTTCACCGGCGAATACCCGATTGAACTGCCCAGCGAGGAACGACGCGGCAAGTCCCTCTTTGACGCTGAAGAAAAGGGCAAGGGCGGCCCCCTCGCCGGTAAGGCGGCAGAGGTGACCGTGGAACGTCCCGTTCCCTCCAAGCCCGAGCACGCCGAGGCTGTCTCCATTGAAACCCGCGAAGGCACCGAAACTCTCGAAACGAAGTTCGACGCCTCCGACGTAGAAATCGCTGCTGACGACCCCGGCATGGGCATGTGCAACCCCGGCCCCGACGCCGACCTCGAGGCACTGCTCACCGAGCAGGACCGCACCCCCGCAAACTCCTCCGCTACCACTACCCCGAAGGAATCCTAATGAGCGAGAACACCACCACCGTAACCTACGCAAGCGCAGGTGTTGACGTAGAGGCTGGCGATCGCGCCGTTGAGCTGATGAAGGGCGCTATCAAAGGCGACCCACAACTCCTCCGTCGTTGGTGGCGTGGGCGGCTTCGCGGGCCTGTACGACGTCTCCGAGCTGGTCAAGTACCGCAAGCCCTACCTTGCCACCTCCACCGACGGTGTGGGCACCAAGGTCGCTATTGCGCAGGCACTCGATATTCACGACACCATCGGTTACGACCTGGTCGGCATGGTCGTGGACGACATCGTCGTGTGCGGTGCGAAGCCGCTGTTCATGACCGACTACATTGCCACCGGCAAGGTCGTTCCCGAGCGTATCGCTGACATTGTGCGCGGTATCGCTGGCGCATGTGCACAGGCTGGCACCGCCCTGGTTGGCGGCGAAACCGCTGAGCACCCCGGCCTGCTCGCAGAAGACGAGTACGACGTTGCGGGCGCAGCAACCGGTCTGGTTGAGGCTGACGAGCTGCTCGGCCCCGAGCGCGTACGTGAGGGCGACGTGCTGATTGCTATGGCATCCTCCGGTATTCACTCCAACGGCTACTCCCTGGTCCGCAAGGTCCTGAACGTTGCCGGCTGGGGTCTGGAGCGTCAGGTGGACGAGCTGGGCCGCACCATCGGTGAAGAGCTGCTCGAACCCACCCGCGTGTACGCTGCAGACTGCCTGGACCTGGCGGCAGCATTCCCCGTCAACGGCGAAGACGGCACCACCGGCAGCGGTGTACGCGGCTTCTCGCACGTGACCGGCGGCGGCCTGGCTGCTAACCTGGCTCGCGTTCTGCCTCAGGGCCTGGAGGGTCGCGTGGACCGCTCCACCTGGCAGATTCCCGCCATCTTCTCCCTGATTGGTTCGCTGGGCAACGTGCCCCTTGCCGACCTGGAGCGCACCCTGAACCTGGGCGTGGGCATGATCGCTATCGTTGACCCCTCCGTGGCTGAGGCTGCTACCAAGCGTCTGAACGACCGCGGTATCCCCTCCTGGATTATGGGTGACGTTGTTGCCGCCGGTGAGCCCGAGGCTAACAACCCCGATTACGTTCAGGGCGCTAAGGGCGTGGACGGCGGCGCGGTTCGCCTGCTGGGCTCCTACGCTTCCTAAGGACGCTTTCTCCAGTAGGTAGCGAGCGCCAGCTTGCTGGTGCTGATGATTCTATAGACCGGGGCGGTCACCGATGCGGTGGCCGCCCCGGTCTTTGTGTGTCTACCGGCGGGGCGTGCTGTCCCGTGTGTTTGATGCCAGCTTTTTATTTATTTTCACGCGTATTTTGGGCTATTTTTATTTTTTGCTATCAACTGCATTTTTAATGCATTCTAGTGCTTGCACCATAGTGTTAAAACATTTATTTTTCTCCCCCGTCAGCAAGAGGTACCGCATATCCTGCCTTGCATACTCCAACCCTCAAGCTTTACTTACATAAACTCTCAATCACTGGGCGCTATTCACCCTCCAGAGGTTGATTTTTCTGCACATTAACCCGTGAAAAGCACCTCAAAAAAATCCCTCAAGTTCACCTTGAAGTGATACCTTAGAAATGTACGTTGCACACCGTCCAAAAAAAGGGTTCTTTCGGTACGAAAAAAAGGGTCTACAAAACACTATTCCCTCACCCCATTCATTACTTCAGCGCGCCCAAAAAACAGGCCCCTTTGCCGCCCCGTAAAACCCTATGCGCACCTCGTGCACCTACAGACGGAAACACCAGTACACATCACACAGTTCGCATACCACCTACATCAGGAGAACCAGATGAGGCTTCCATACATCGGTGCGCGCGCACCGAAACACCTCCTCGCCCCCGCATCGATAACCACTGCGTCGATAACCGCCGCCGCAAGCGCCCCGCACGCGCAGCACTGAGCCTGCTCGCCGCCGGCGCCGTCCTCTTCGGAGGCGACCTACCCGCCGTCCTCGCGCAGGCACCCAGCGACGAAGCCATCCTGGCAGCAGCTCAGGCAGCGCCCCAGATTGAAGGCCCCGTCAGCCCCTCACCCTCACACGCAACGGCGTAGCACGCCCCACCACCCCCACCGCGGCGAGCCCCCGGCACGCTTCCCCAGCAGAACTTCGACCGATTCATCGTCACCTACACCGACGAAGCCAAGCAGCGTAAGCAGCAGAACGAAGGCAATCGGGATGCAATCCAAGACATTGCTAATGACGTTAAAGACACCGTTGATGTTGCCAGTGAATCTCTGAACGTTGACACTCAAATCCTGCGCAGTACCTCCACCGATGACGCCGTCATCCAGACCTCCAAAACCCTCAACAAAAACGAGGCGAAGGAGTTCATGGCGAAGGTCGCCTCCGACCCGGACGTAGCCTCCGTCGAGCCCGACTACATCAACTACCCCGCCGCAGAGGGCGACATCACCTTCCAGTTCAACGACCCGCAGTACAGCAAGCAGTGGAACCTCACCAACCCCACCACCGGCGTTCAGAACACCGGTAATGCGCGCCTGCGCCGCGGCGCATACGTGAAGGTCGCCGTACTCGACACCGGCTATGTGCCGCACCCCGACCTGGTCACCGGCATGGCGAACGGCTACGACTTCATCAGCGACCCGCTCAGCGCCCGCGACGGCAACGGCCGCGACCCCAACCCCAGGGATGAAGGCGACTACGCACCCTACAACCTCTGCAAGGATCAGGCGAACGCCCACACCTCCACCTGGCACGGCACCAGCGTTGCCGGCATTATCGGCGCCCGCGGCAATAACGGCATGGGCATGGTTGGTACCGCCGACCTCGCCCGCGTACAGCCCGTGCGCGTGCTGGGCCGATGCGGTGGCCGCACCTCCGACATTGCCGACGCCATCATTTGGGCTGCCGGCGGACACGTTGACGGCGTGCCGGACAACACCTACCCCGCCAAGATTATCAACATGTCCATCGGCACCGTAACCCAGTGCCCCGCCGCTTACCAGCGCGCCATCAACATCGCCCGCTCCAAGGGCGCAATCGTGGTCGCCGCGGCAGGTAACGGCAACACGGAGGCGTCCAAGTACGCGCCCGCCAACTGCATGGGCGTCATCACGGTTGGTGCAACCACCAAGGCTGGCACGCGAGCTTCGTTCTCCAACTACGGCACGAGGGTTAACATCTCGGCACCGGGTGAGGACATCCTCACCCTGTCCATGAACAGCCTCGACCGCCCTGATAACACTAAGTTCAGCTACGACTATGAGAGCGGCACCTCCATGTCGGCACCGCACGTCTCCGCTCTGCTGGCACAGCAGCTGGTCAACGGCACCTCCATGACCACTAAGCAGGTCGAGGAGGCGTTCACCCTCATGGGGACGAACCGCATCAAATGCGATAAGTACTTCTGTGGACGAGGCATTATCAACAGCTTCAAACTGGCTAAACAGGCTGGAAACCTGGACGCGAACGGTAGGGTGACCTACCTGCGACCGCGCAAGACGATCAAGGTGATCTCTAAGGGACTGAGCGCAGGCGCATCTAACACTAAGATTGCCGATAGAGCCGCCGACGACGAGGCAGCCGAAGCAACCACAGAAGCTCTCACGGCAGGAACCAACGGCGAGAGCCTCACCGGTGACTACGACCGGATTCCCGGCGCGCCCGCCATGGAAATCCCCGAAGATGCCCAGGTCTACGACCTGAACGGTGACGCCGAGCCCATCACCCAGGACGAACCGCTGGTCACCAACCCCGCGCAGAAGCCCCGCGAGGTCAATGAGCAATAAGCTATCCGCTACCGACACCCCATCAGGCCCAGTCGACAGCGCATAGTAAAAGCCCCCGATGAGAGAACTCATCGGGGGCTTTTCGTATCTAAAATCAGTTTTGACTAGCGGTGATTACCGGTCGCGAAGCCCAAGTAACCATTGTTCAGGTAGCCATTGTTCGGGTAAGTACTGCTCGGGTAGGTGTTCGCAGATGCACCACCGTACCAGGAGCGGTAACGCGGGGTGTGACCGTGACGCGGACGCGACGGGTAGGAGGGGCGAGTCACCGGGCGGGACGGGCGGGTCCTGGCACTTCGAGCCGGGGTCACCTTCGGTGCAGGAGTTACCTTCGGTGCAGGGGCCTGCTGACGCTTAGCGTCCTCTTCAGCCTTCTTGCGTGCCGCCTCTTCAGCCGCCTTCTTGCGTGCGGCCTCCTCCTCAGCCTTCTTGCGTGCTGCCTCAGCCGCGGCAGCATCCGCAGCCTCGCGGTCGGAACGGACCTGCTGAACCGCGCGCGCCGCATTCACAATGCCGGAACCGCACGCGGACTGGTCGCACTCAACACCCTGAGAGGTGGACTGCAGGACTTTCTTCGCCTGGGCGTACGTCAGCTTCGGGTCGACCGCCTTCATGAGCGCCACAATACCGGCAACATGCGGCGCCGCCATGGAAGTGCCCTGGTACTCGGCGTAATCAGCCTTACCGGGAGCAGTCTTGCCGGCGTTCAGGGTGGAGAGAATACCGCCACCCCAGTAACGGCGGTCGCCACCGGGTGCGCTCACGTCCACGCGGGAGCCGTAGTTAGAGAAGTAGGAGCGCTTGCCATTCTTATCGGTTGCGCCCACATTGATGACGTCCTCGCAGTTGCCGGGGCTGGACTTCGAGGCATCAAAGTTGTTGTTACCCGCTGCGACGACCACGATGGAGCCGCGCTTATTCGCCTGAGCAATCGCCTGGCGGTACGGGGTGGTGCAAGTGCCCTCGCTACCGATGGACATGTTAATGACCTGGGCGGGGTTCTGGTTTGCGGGGACACCGCGCACACTACCACCGGCAGCCCAAATAATGCCGTCGGTGATGTCCGAGTCGAAGCCGCCGCAGGCGCCCAGAACGCGCACGGGCACGATCTTCGCCTCGGGTGCCACGCCGGCAATGCCCTCGTTATTGTTCGCGATAGCGGCAATGGTGCCCGCCACGTGGGTGCCGTGCCAGTCGGAGGCGGTCGCCTTCGAACCGGTGAAGCACTGGTTGTCTACGGTCCAGTTGCCAGCATCGGTCGGGTCGGAGTCGCGGCCGTTACCGTCGTTGGAGAACGCCGACTCGGCAATGAAGTCGTAGCCGGGCAGCACGTTAGCGTCCAGGTCCGGGTGGGCGGTAATGCCGGAGTCCAGCACCGCCACGGTTACGCCCTTACCGCGGGTGGTGCCCCACGCCTCCAGGGCGGAGATGCCCTTCTCACCGGTGAGGGACCACATGCGGTTCATCTTCGGGTCGTTGATCTTGACGGTCTCCGAGGTGTTGTCCACGGTGGCGTAACGGCGCATATCGGGCGATACGGAGGCGACCTTGGAGTTCGCGCTCAGGGCGTTCATGTACTGCTGCGCCTGCGCGGGGGTGAGCTCCGCGGAGGTAGTGACCACGCTGGCGTCCAGCGCGGTGGAGCGTACGTAGCTGGTCTTAATGTTCAGCAGCTCGTCAATGCTCTGCACCTCGGAGGTGATGCCCGCGTAGAGTGCGTCGCTCCAGGTTGCCTGCTGGGTACCGGCGGCTGCGGACCAGTCAATCTGGTCTGCGGTGGCATCGGTGGAGGCGGCGTTCTTCGCCTCATCGGTGTAAGTGATGATGAAGCGGTTGTATGCCACGGGCGCGGACTGGGTGGTGTTAGAAGCCTGTGTCGCCACAGAAGCCTGGGTTGCGTGGGTAGCCTGCGCGGTGGGTGCCGCCACGGCGGGGATCACGCTTGCCGAGAGCAGGCAGGTTGCGGTGACGAAGCTCAGCAGGGAACGCTGTGAGGAGCGTGCCTGCGAGGGGCGAGCAATGCGAAGCATGGACGTCCTTGGGGTGAGTGGTACCGGGTGCGCACGATGCGGCGTAGCGTTGCCGTCTCGCGTTGAGGGCGTGTGCTCGGTACGAGTGAATACGGAAGAGTGAGGTGTTGGTGCGTATTGTGTACTGTGAAGTGGTTCCACAATGTGCGTGCACGGGTACGCACCGTGAGATACTCTAGCACCCTTTTGGGGTTACTTTATGAATAAAATAACCTTTGTGATGCAGGTCATTTTATGCATAGATGAGTAAAACTTAAATCACTACTTTAAGTCGCGAGAGTATTCCGACTAGGCATTTCTTTATCTGCATTTACATGAAAGAAAAATCTCATTATTTACGCCACACTATCGAGTTTTAGCCCCGCCACACATAGAAAAAGGTGCTAGGATAGCGATATCTCACCACATAAACTACTTCCGATGAACTCCCGCACGGGGGTTTAGAGAAAAATACACATCAATGCAGTGATGTGCATTTTCTTTTTCTATTCGCTCCTCACAAGCAAATATGCAAAAGAATGCAAATATTTTCTCGAAGGTGCATTTATGTGAGTGGATGACCAACCCACTTGCCGCTTCCGGCACTCACATACGCAAAGGACCCCGATGTCTTTTACCACTCACCCCTCAGCGCGCGGTGTCGCACGCACCGCGCTGAGCCTGGGCACCGCCGCAGCACTCGTCACGACCCTGGGCGCCCCCGCATCCTTCGCGGCACCCGCCAAGGCTAACGGAGCCGAGCGCGCCAAGGCGCACACCACCATTTCCTCCCTCAGCTCCGCACAGCAGAAGGCAGGCTTCAACCGATTCGTTATCACCTACACCGATAGCGCTCTGAACGCAGGTGGCATCAACTGGGCAAGCCCCGCAGGCACCCAGGTTGCCACCTGGAACGACGGCCTCTACCAGGGTCTCACCTCCGAGGTGAAGAGCGTCGATGACCTCTTCAAAATCAAGACCAGCTACGTACGCACCACCGCTCAGAAGGCAACCGTGGTGACTCTCTCCTCCAAGCTCACCGCGGAGCAGGCAGAGAAGTACATGGCGGCGCTGAGCTCTAACCCCTCCGTCGCGTCGGTTGAGCCCGACCTGCTGCGCCGCTCCAACGCACGCACCCGTACCGCCGCAAACTCCAAGGTCGCTCAGGTAGCCCAGGCTGCCCAGGCGTCGAACCAGGTTGTGGCACCGAACGACACCCTCTACCCGCAGCAGTGGAACCTGCACGGCACCAAGGGTCTGGCTACCCCCGAAGCGTGGAAGACCACCCAGGGTGCCGGCGTGACCGTTGCTGTGATTGACTCCGGCATCGTCAAGCACCCCGACCTGGACGCTAACGTCCTGCCCGGCTACGACTTCATCACCGAGCCCTCCATTGCCCGTGACGGCAACGGCCGCGACTCCGACCCGACCGACCAGGGCAACTGGGAAGAAGCGGGCGTCTGCGACGCTGATGCAGAGGCAAGCGAGTCGAACTGGCACGGCACCCACGTTGCCGGCTCCATCGCCGCAATCATGAACAATAAGCGCGGCATCGCAGGAGTGGCTCCCAACGCCAAGATTCTGCCCCTGCGCGCCCTAGGCATGTGCGGTGGCTACGACTCCGACATTGCGGATGCAATGGTTTGGGCAGCCGGCGGCACCGTTGAGGGAGTTCCCGCGAACTCCAACCCCGCCAAGATCATTAACCTCTCCCTCGGTGGCGAAGGCACCTGCCCTGCAACCTACTCCAAGGCTATTGCTGAGGTGAACAAGCGCGGCGCGATTCTCGTTGTCGCAGCTGGTAACGATGGTCAGGATGCTTCCAAGGTCGCTCCGGCTAACTGCGGCGGTTCGATCGTGGTGGGCGCTACCGACCAGAACGGTAAGCGTAGCGATTTCTCCAACTACGGCAAGATTGTTGATGTGAGCGCCCCCGGCAGCAGCATCATGTCCACCGTGGATCTGGGTACCACCGTTTCCAAGGGTGCGGGCTACACCGAGTACGACGGCACCTCCATGGCGGCACCCCAGGTTGCTGGCGTGATTGCTCTAATGAAGTCCGTGGATCCCTCGCTGAACGCTGAGCGTGCAAAGCAGATTCTGAAGCAGAGCTCCAAGCCGCTCACCTGCGATGTGAACGGTTGCGGTTCCGGCATTGTGAACGCCGCGAGCGCACTGGCTATGGTGCAGGGCAAGAAGGACCCGAACCCGCAGGCAAAGCCCTGGCCGAAGCGTGCACCCAAGCACCCGACCCGTGCGGCTCGTGTTGGTTATGTGACTAACCCGGCTGTTAACCACAACCCGCCGTTCCTGATTACTGCTCACGGCCTGATTCCCGGTCAGTAATCGGCATGTTGCCAGCTCGGAAGCCGGTGAGCCAATAGGCTTCTGAAGGATGCCACATACAAAAAGCCCCCGTTGAGTTTTCTCAGCGGGGGCTTTTCGTGAACAGAACGCTGCGGCTTTTGGTGCTGCAGCATGCTTCTCCCACCCACCCTCACGACTGACAGGTGGGAGAAATCTTGGGGTACGCCCCTAACGAGCTGGACGCTAGGGTAGACGAGCTAGGGGCGTACCTGGGAGGCGCGCGCACCGGTACGGATACCGGCAGCCTCCATGCGAGTGGACTCGTAGCTCACCGCGCGCAAGCCGGAAGAGGCGGCGATTGCCTGAGTCTTTTCTCGCGTATTTTCCTGACGCTGGGTGGGTAGAAAAACCCAGCGGCGCTGGACCGCGAAGCTGATCGGGATCAGAATCAGTTCGGTCAGGATCTTGGCGACCAGCAGGGACGCGCCCAGGCCGGTCAAAGCTTCCATCAGAGCCGCGTTGGCTGCGAGGATACCCACCGCCAGCACGGTGTACCGTACCAGCGAGGAGGATGCCGAGGGGCGTGCGCCTCCGTCGTGCATGAGCATTCGGTTGACGGTGAAGTTCGTCAGCGCCGAGATGATGCGGGCGCCAACCACGGCCGCCAGCAGCGGAGCGCCCATGCCCACCAGGACGAAGAGGGCGATAGCATCCACGAGGAAGCCGGTCAGGAAAGACGATGCCAGGAAGGCAAGCAGCGGTGCGTAAATGAGCGCTGAGTCCTGCAGAGGCCTAAAGTGGCTGGTCGGGTTGCCGGGCTCGTAGACCTTCACGATGGGTACCTGCACCAGCTCCACGTCTGCGCGGGTTGCGCGCAGCAGCATGGAGAACTCGTACTCGTACTTATCGCCGGGAATCTGCAGCAGCCAGTCCAGGATCTGCGGGGTGAAGCCGCGCAGACCGGTCTGGGTGTCTGCCACGCGGGCGCCGGTCGCCAGGGCGAAGAAGCCTACGGTTGCGCTGTTGCCAATTTTGGAGCGCAGCGGCACCCTGGTGCCTTCTTCGCCGGCGTTCGGGTCGGGCTTGGTACGTACGCCGAGGATGATGCTCCTCTGCCCTGCCGCCGCGGCGGTTTCGGTGCGCACGCCCACTCGGAAGATATCCCGAGGTAGGTGCTGGCCGTCCGCGTCGGCGGTGACGATGACCTCGCCGGGGCGGTTTGCTTTCGCCCAGGCGATGCCGGTGCGCAGTGCCGCACCCTTGCCCCTGTTGGCGGGGTGGGTCTGCACGGTCACGCCGTCGATGCGCAGTTCGGTAAAGATGGGTGCGTAGGCGCTGCCGGATCCGTCGTCAATCACGAGGATTTCGGCGGCAGGGTCCTGTGCGCGCAGGGCCCGGGCAAGGCGGACCAGTGATTGGTCCGGCTTATAGGCGGGTATCAGGATAATCACGATGCGCTCCCTGCAATGTAGAGGATGTCGCTGGTGCCACGTTCCTTGGTGCCACCCTGCGGGCGGTTGACCAGCTTGTTGTTGAAGACCATGGCGGAGGAGCCACCACCGTCCAGGTTGTAGGCGCTCACGCAGCCGAGGTCCTTGAACATTTGGGCGAACTCGGGCATGGTCACGCCACGCGAGTAGTTGGTGGAGCGGCCGTCGACCACGATGAAGACCAGGTGGTTGGTGCCGAGCACGCCCACACCGGTTCGCGGTTGGTTGCCCTGGATGGAGTGGTTACCGAAGTTGGTGTCCACCTCGACGCTGTCGATGCCGTCGACGATTGCGGAGTCCTTGACCAGTGCAGGGCACGAAGGAGAGGGTGTTCCACACGCCCTCGTTGACGAGGGTCTGGGCGTTGGTTGCGGTTTCGTCGTAGAGCTTGACGGAGCCGTCGCGGTAGAAGGACCAAACCCTCGCGAGCGCCGGAGTCACGGTAGATAACACCGTTTCGGATCACGATGCCGGTGGTACGGAAGCCGTAGTAGTCGCCGTTAATCGCCCAGATGCCGTTGTGTTCGGAGGCAATGTTCGAGGGGGTGTCGATGATGTTCTGGCCGAACTTGTTGTTGGCGAAGGCACTTCGCAGCAGGGTTGCGTTGTCGAGCTTGATGTCTGCTACGAAGGAGACGACCGCATCCGAGCCGCTGCCGGTGGTGTTGGAGGTGATGGTGATCGAGCCTTCGTTAGCAGTGAGGCTCTGGCCGTTGACCTTCACGCCGGTCAGTTCGGTGGGATCTGCGGTGGCAGAGCCGGAGGCGCTTGCATTTGCCTGAGCTACTGCCGCCTCGTAGGCGGTGGTGTCTTCGATTTCGGTGTGCTCTGCCAGGTAGCGGTTGTAGGCCCAGCCTGCGCCGCCGCCGACTACTGCGAGTGCGCCGAGGCCGCCGCCGATGAAAATTCGACGGGTGAGCTTCTTCTTAGCTAGCTTCTGCTCTGCAACGGTTTGCGCTGCGTTAGCTTGTTCTGCTGCGGTCTGGGTGGTCTGGTCAATGTTCTGAGTCATGTTCTGTTCGTTGTTCATGTCTCTAGAATGCCGGGCTATTCTCTGCGCCAGGCATGACTAAGCTGTGCAGAAGTTATGTATGCTTATTCATTTCAAACTTTTTTATTACTGCCTATGCTTTATTACCAGATAGCACTATGCATATCTATGTATAAACATGTGTACTGGCTGTGTGTACCAAGCAGTTGAGCACCCACCGCATCCCCGCTCCCCCACGCACACGTAGCCACTCGAAGGCACGAAAAAACCGGCTGAGCACCCCGTGCGGGGCCTCAGGCCGGTTCATCATCTATGAAATACGCTCGGTCGATATGCACCGAATCATTCCGCGTATTCTTTATGCCTCATCCTCGTAGGACGCGTACTTTTCTGCGTATGCCGAGTAGTCGTCCTCGTCGTCATAGCGACGGCGGGACGAATCGGAGGACTTCGTTTTCTTCGCGCTGCTGAGCTCGCGCTCGAGTGCGCTGTAGTCGGTCTCGGGGCTGAAGTACTTCATCTCCCGAGCCTGCCTTGTTGCTTTAGCCTTCTGACGGCCGCGCCCCATGGCGTGACCCCCTCTTTCATCCTGTCCGAGGCGAACAGCACGCGCGGCGCATCGCTCTCGGATCGTTCAACAGTCTTTACTACACTATAGAGTACCCTGTTTCAGCCCTGAATGTCTCGCTCAACGGCACCTATTTTGCGTATCAGAGCACTTCTTCGCACCGGAACAACCGTTTTATTTTGCACCCGCGGCTTTTTACCCCAGACGCCACACACCCTATATAACACGTAGCCCCGCACCGGATATATCACTACATCCGATGCGGGGCGGGTGTCTCTGCCTCCGGCTCACTCACAAGACCGGGTTCAGAGAGGGTACCGTGCAGGTCATGACATCCCGCACGGAGTCTAGGGAAGGCGCCCCCGCTTAGCTTGCGGTAAAGGAGCCCAGCGAGGTGGCGTTAGAAGCCAGGGTGGTGCTGGAGGCATCCACGCTATCGGTGGTGGTGTACACGGTGTAGCTCTCGCCCTTGGTGATCTTGGAACTGGAGACCAGGATCAGTGCGGTGCTGGAGTTAGTCACCTTGTAGTTCGCCACCACATTACCGGAAGAGTCGGCAACCTGTACGGTGGTGCCGGCGCTCAGGTTCGATACGTTGCTGATCTTCACGTAGCCGCTGGTGGAGTTGGTCGAGGGCGCCTCGAACATGTCACCGGAGTTACCCGCGGCCCACGGTCGTGCCGTTGAGCAGCAGGTCGCCGTTGGTGTCCAGGGATGCGTTACCGCCGGTGAAGGGACCGTTCACGATCAGGGTGCCACCGGAGAGGGTTGCCGTACCGTTGGAGTCGATGCCGTCGCCGTTCGCGTTCACGGTGACGGTACCGCCGGTGATGTTGATGGTTGCGTCGACGACCTCGAAGGTACCGCCACCACCCATGCCACCGCCTGCGCCACCACCAGCCGGGGGCTGACCCATGGTGCCCGAGGGAGCCTGACCACCACCTGCAGGTGCCTGACCTGCGCTACCGCTGGGCGCCTGGGGTGCAGAGTTCTGGCCCACCCTGCGCGCTCTGCTTAGTCGAGGTTGCAGTAGTCGAGTCGGTGCTGGTCGAGTCGGTGGTAGTCGTGGTGCTGTACGAGGCGTTGATACCGTCATCGGAGCTGGTCACGTTCACGGTGCCGTCCAGGATGTTGATGTACTGCGCCTCAATACCCTCGTTCGCCTGGGTAATGTTCAGGGTACCGCCGGAGATTTCAAGCACGCGCTCAGCCTTGAAACCGTCATCACCTGCAGAGATGTTCACGGTACCGCCGCTCAGGCGCACCCAGCCGCGGTTGCCGTCAGTGTCATTGGTTGCCTTGATGCCGTCCTGGCTTGCGGTCACGGTGATGGTGCCGTCCAGAATATCGACGTAGTCCTTACCCTTGATGCCGGTGTTTGCCGCGTTCACTTCCAGGGTGCCGGAGGCAATGACCAGGCCGTCGGAGGTGTGGATACCCTCTTCGTACTTACCTTCAACCTTCAGGGTGCCTTCGCCCGCCAGGGTCAGGTCACTCTTGGAGTAGATAGCTGCGTCGGGGCTGCCGCTGGCGGTATCGGAGTAGGAGGAGCCGTCAGAGACGGTGTTGGTGGTACCCGAGGCGGTGTAGATAACGACCTCGTCCGCCTCAACAACGTTGATTGCCGCACCGGTGGAGTTGGTGATGGTCGCGTTGTTCAGGATCAGGCGGACCATGTCACTGTCGGCTGCCTCAACCTTGATCTGGCCCTCGTAGGTGCCGGTGAGCTTGTAGTTGCCCGCCTTGGTGATGGTAATGACGCCGTCGCTGACGGTCACGCCGTCGGTCGCGGTCGGGTTAGAAAGATCGATAGTGACTTCGCTGGAGGAATCCCAAGTCAGATCCTTCGCGGAGTAGTGGGTGTCCTCGGCGAGCTTTGCACCGCTCTTCACGTCGGTGGAGAAGGAGTCGGCGGTCTTCGACTTGGTGCCCGAGCTGCTCGAAGCGGAGGTGCTAGTTGCGCTCGAAGCGCTAGCATTCGAGGTTGAGGTTGCCGAGCAGCCGGTCAACGCCAGGGCTGCCAGGAGGGTGATGGAGGTTGCGCTCTTGATCATATTGCTCTTTTTCACGGGTTTTCCTTTGTGTTTGGGTGACTACTCGCGGAGAGCTCGCGCCACAGGTTTGGGGAGTACAGGTTGTATGTGAAATGTGAATATGTGTGAGAGCGGTTATTGCCTGTGTGGGGCGAATAAAGCCAGTGTTGTGTTGGTTCGGGGTTTATAGAATCGGGGGGGGCTGGGGTGCGGGTAAGGTAGGTGCACTACCCTACCCGCGCAGCTAGTTTGCTGTTTTAGCCAGGTTTGCCGTTTAGGCTGATTGCCGATTTAGGCGGCTGCGAAACGCTCGGTCAGCAGCTTCTGGTAGTCCTCTTCGGTCATGTCATCCAGATTGAGGCGGGTGCCGTTGACCGGTTCCAGATGCATCCAGTTCTTCAGGGTTTCTGCCCACTTGTTGCTTGCCAGCTGCGGGTTCAGCGCCGCCATGCCGGTTGCAAACTTGGAAATCTTCGCGGGGGTGATGCCCGCATCCCAGAGGTGCTGGTCAGCCACGGAGGGCTCCACGCCGGACTTGGTTTCGATGATGACCGCGTTCGGCAGGTCATAGGTGGTGCCGACCAGGTTGCCGTGGAAGTTACGGTAGTTCACGCCCGCCATGAGGATGTTCTCGGAGAGAGGGGTCCAGGTCAGGTTGGTATCCACCGTCATACGGGAGGCGACCGGGTTCTTCTCGCTCTGCGGCAGGAAGACCGTGGTACGGCGGTAGCCGGTGGTCAGAACCGGTTCGAGCTTGTGCACGGGGCCCGCGAGGATGTCACCGAGCGCTTGCGGTGATGTACTCGTGGCCTTCCGCGGTGAGCGTATCGCGCTTCTCGAAGGTGTACGGGATACGCTTCTTGACGGTCATGTCCTGCTCACCGTCGGTCTTGACCTCCAGGAAGGTCAGCTTCGAGTCCAGGTAGCTACGGGTACGGATCTTGAAGGTGTCGTCGCGGCTGTAGGCTGCCGAGTGGTAGCTCTGCATCTGCGGGGTGTCGAAGTAGACCGAGTCGTAGGCGAAGTCGCGCTGGCCCTTGATGTCCATGACGGAGGCGTCTGCGTCGAGCGTGGAGAGTACCTTGGCGGCGGTTTCTGCGTCGACAATGTACTTGCGGTCCACGCGGGTCTGCATGGCTGCCTTCTCATTCATGGCTTCAAGGCTGATGCTCTTCCACTCTGCGGGGATGATGTTTGCGGCTGCGTTAGTCATGGGTCTTCGTCCTTCTGGGGTGCCGTCCCTGCGTGCTGGGGGGCGGCGTGTCGTGGGTATCGGAGATGTTTGTGCAGTTGGAGTGAATCGGAGGCTTTTATGCCGACTGGTCTTACTTGCCCACCAGGGTGCGCTGGAGCGGAACCATGCGGGTGTCCAGGGTGGTGTGCGCCTCGGCGGTGGATGCTACCGGCTGGCGGGTTGCGGTCATCTGCGGTGCTACCGGCTGAGCTACTGCCGAGATGGGTGCTGCGTTAGCCGGTGCCGCCTCCACTGCCGCGGGGGTGCCGCCCTCGGTGGTTTCCTTGGGTTGATAGGTGACGGTGGCGCGGGTCAGGTTGTTCACCATGTCCAGCTCGGTGATCTTCGCCGAGGTGACGGTGTAACCCAGGCGAGCGCTCAGGTATGCCTTGAGCTCTTCCTCGTCGCTGATCGCACGATCGGCGGTGACGGTCTGAGTCTTTTCAGTAGAGACCGGGGTGCTGCGCGAGTCGAGGACCGCGATCAGGGCGACCAGGGTAGCCATGAGGCCGAAGGCGATGTACGCCGGGCTAATGTTCACACCTGCAATCATGCCGACCGAGAGGGCTACGAAGTAGTAACCCACCTCGCGCTGGCTCAGGGCGGTGGAACGCAATCGGATAATCGACAGGACACCGAAGAGGCCCATACCCATAGCGGATGCGTTCGATCCGGCGGATACCAGCGCCACCGAGACGGTGAAGATACCGGCGTTGATGACCGCGTAGGAAATCATCAGTTCGCGGTTGCGGTGCCGCACCATGTAGAGGGTGCAGAGAGCTGCGATGGCTACGGCATCGGCAATCGCCATGGTCAGAATAGTCATTGGGTGCTCCAGATATCGTGTCGTGATGTTCGCGATGCTCTTTGCTGTCTGTTCTTCAGCTCTAAGCTGTGCGTTCTTTGTAGTATCTAGATTCCCGTGCAAGCCTGTGTTTACCCTGTGCTGCCCTTAACTTAGAGATAAGTGTTAGAAGTCTCTAGTAAATCTGCTGGTCAAATGCACTAGAGGCTATTATTTTTTCCTCTCTCCACTACGTTTTCTATATCTTCTGCGGTATCAAAAGGCATAAAAAATGGGCTCCCTCCGATATGGAGGGAGCCCATAAAAGCAGCTAAAAACTTAGCGACTAGGCGTTATTATGCCTTCTTGCGCATGCGGGTTGCCACGATGGTCGCGCCACCAGCACCCAGAGTAATCAGACCCAGACCAGCAGCGGTCATCGCACCGGATGCACCGGTCTTAGCCAGGGGAAGAAGAGCTCTTGGAGGATGCGTTCGAGGAACCGGAGCCCAGGTTGTCGCCGGAGCCGGAGCTCAGCGAAACGCTGTCAGACTTGTTGGAGTTCTCGTAGTCAACGGGCTGCTCACAACCAACGCCGTCACCGTCAGCGTCAAACTTCGGACGGAAGTCCGGGTGGCTCTTGTGAATCGGTGCTTCACCTGCAGCCTCAACGTCGGCGCAGTTCTGGAAGCGGAAGCTCTCGGAAGGCTGGGGAGCCGGAGCTGCGTTCTCGTCAGCGGGCTTGGAGGAATCCTCGGCGGGTGCGGAGGTCTCTTCAGCAGGCTTGGTTTCCTTAGCGTCCTCAACTGCGGGTGCGGAGGTCTCTTCAGCAGGCTTGGGAGCCTCGGTGGTCGGAGCCGGGGTCGAGTCCTCGGAGGGAGCGGGGGTCGGATCCTCGGAGGGAGCCGGAGTCGGGTCCTCGGAGGGAGCCGGGGTAGGCTCTTCGCTAGGTGCGGGAGCGGGCTGCTCTGCAACCTTAATGGTCACGGTAGCTGCCTTACCGCCGCGGGGAACGTCACCGTCCTTCAGGAGCCGGACAGCAGGTAAATGTCAACGGAAACGCTGCCGTGCAGCTCTGCCTGCCAGGGGATGGCAACGGAGAAGTTGCCAGCCTCGTCAGCGTGGATTTCCAGGTAGTCCTGGCCGTTAATCTTAACTGCACCCTTGTTCAGCTTCAGTGCCAGAACGGAACCGGAGGTGCCGTCAGCGGTCTTGAAGCCCTCGCCGCCAATGTTCAGATTCTGGCCCTCAACCCATACGTCGGGGGCGATGAACTGCGCAGAGTCTGCGTAGGTGTGGACAACCTGAGGTGCGCCTTCAACAGCGAAGGTTGCGGGGACGGAAGTAGCAACGAGGCCACAGCCGATGAGTGCGGTGGCGCCGATGCGTGCAATATTGTTTCGAATGTTCATGCCCCCCATTCTAACGAGCGAAGCTTAGGATACCGGCACCCAAGACGTCAATTTATTATGACCTAACTCACAAAACATATTTTTCTTGAAGGTTTCTTGAAGGCGTGGTTGAACTATATGAGCCTTTTACACCGCCGTGCACACCCAAACTCTCAACCCGACGTTGAAGAAACTAACAAGTACATACCCCACCCCATCAGCACAACCCAGCAGCAAAAATCACCCCGTTAAACGCGAAAATCCCCTCCGCCCGAACACTCAAAAGCGTTCAGGGGAAGGGACCCTCATGCACACCGCACCGGGCGGCAACAGTTTTTAGGAGTTCTTGCGCTTACGCACAGCAGACACGCCAGCAACACCCAGACCCAGAGCTACCAGACCCATACCAGCAATGGTGAAGGCGTTAGAAGCACCGGTGTTAGCCAGGGAAGAGCGCTGAGCACGGCTCGAAGTGTAGCTACTCGAAGAGGAGGAGTCGCCGCCCAGGTTATCCAGGCTGCCAGAGTTGCGGGACGAAGAACCCGAGGAGCTGTTGGAGGAGGAACCGTCAGTCACCTCGCTGTTAATGACCTCGCAGCCCCAATCATTCTTGTCATTATCGAACTTCTGGCGGAAGTCCGGGTGACTCTTATGCATGGGCGCCAGGCCAGCGGCCGCAACCTCTGCACAGTTCGCGAAGCGAGTGCTCTCAGCCGAAGCGGTCACCTGCTCGGTAGCGGAGGTGGAATCACCCAGCTGATCCTTCGCCTCATTCGCAACGACTGCGTTCTGATCAGCAGCAGCCGAAGCCGATGCGCTCGCAGAAGCAGTTGCCGAAGCGGAGGGGGTAGCCACCACAGAAGCGGAAGCCGATGCGGTAGCCGAGGGGCTCACCGAAGCGGTAGCGGAAGCCTTCTCCTCGGCACGGTCCTTGATCTTTGCATCCACGGAGGCAACAACCTCATCAGCGGCAGTAGCCGAAGCAGTCGCAGAAGCGGAGGGGGTTACAGATGCGGAGGGGGTAGCCACCACGGAAGCGGTTGCCGAAGCAGTCGCAGAAGCAGATGCGGAGGGAGTTGCTTCCTGAACGGAACGAGCCTGAATCTTCACGGTGGCTGCCTTGCCGCCGCGAGCGGTGTCGTTGTCCTTCAGGGAGCCGGAGAGCAGGTAGACGTCCACGGAGATACGCTCATCCAGGTCGTCCTGCCAGGGAATGGAAACGGAGAAGTTGCCCTTCTCATCAGCCTGAACTTCCAGGTAGTCCTTGCCGTCAATCTTGACGGTACCCTTGTTCAGCTTGATAGCGATGGTGGAGCCGGAGGTGCCGTCCTGGGTCAGGAAGCCTTCGCCGGTAATCTTCAGGGTTTCACCCTTGTACCAAACCTCAGAAATGTGGGAGGTTGCCTTGTCGGAATAGACGTAGGTGACGGACTCTTCACCGTTCTGAGCGAAAGTTGCGGGGATTGCGGTGACCGCCAGACCGCAACCGATCAGGGCGGTGGCACCGAAGCGAGTGATAGTGTGTCGAATGTCCATCCCATCATTTTATCCCCGCACGGTGGGTATATCCGCCTGTCCAGGGGCTATTTGCAATGACTTGCAACACAAAATAGCACTTTCGTGCACTTAATGACGGGTCAGTGCACACGCGGCAAAATTCGCCAGAGAAACAACATTCGCCAGAGAAACAACATTCGCCAGAGAAACAACATTCGCTGGTAAACAGCATTCACTGGGGGAACAGCGCCGCCTAGACCCCTGCAACGACCTCTGTAACCCCCCGCAACCTTAAACGTCAACGGCGTCGAGCATGAGTTCCAGCGCCTCGCCCACGCCACTGCGCCACAGGTAGGTTGCTTTCGCATCCGCACGCCCCGGGCCGCCATTGATGACAGCGACCGGCTTGCCGGCGCGCAGAGCCTCCAGCACAATCTTGTAGCTGCTCATAACCGCCACCGAGGAGCCCACCACCAGCAGCGCCGAACACTCGGCGAGCATGGCGTCCTTGCGTGCCTTACGTTCGGCGGGCACGGACTCGCCAAAGTACACCACATCCGGCTTGAGGCGGGTCGAACCGCAGGCGATGCAGGGCACCATCTGAAAATCGCGGATATAGCGCTCGTCCAGCTCCACGTCACCGTCAGGGTTCACGCGCAGCTCTTCGTCTTCAAGGCGCGCCAGGTAGCCGGGGTTCGCCGCGTCCAGGCGTGCATCCAGGCTTTCGCGGCTCTCGTCCTGCCCGCAGTCCAGGCACACAATACGGGAGAGGTCACCGTGCAGTGCCAGCAGGCTGGAGCTTCCAGCGCGGGCGTGCAGCCCATCCACGTTCTGCGTAATCACGCCACTCACGGCACCCAGCTGTTCCAGCTCGGCGAGCGCATAGTGGGCGCGGTTCGGTTCGGCGCGGCGCATGCGGCGCCAACCCACGTAGGAGCGCGCCCAGTAGCGTTGGCGGGCTACGTCATCGTAGCGGAATTCCTGGTAGGTCATGGGGCGGTGGTCGTGCAGGGAACCGCCCGGTCCGCGGTAGTCGGGGATGCCGGATTCGGTGCTTACTCCCGCGCCGGTGAGCACGAGAACCTTACCGCCCTTGAGCAGCTCGGCAATACCCGCGGAGGCGTATTCTTCGTCGTGCGGGGTGGCGTTCTCAGAGACAACGCGCTGAATCGAGCGGATCGCGGCACGGTGCACGGAGGCGATTTCTTCGCGCTGCTCACCGGCGGCGGCGAAGTTCTGGTGGTCAGTCCAGCGGTCCATTCTTCTCCTCAATGCTCTGGTACTAGTGCAGTCAGCGCGGTTCTAACGCGTTAAACGGCTGTGGGGCACCCCCTTTCGAGGGTACCCCACAGCCTATTTCTCATGGTTTCGAATGTGCAAACTCAGCCACAGGCTAAGTCCGCCCAGCCAACCGGTTGAGCTTAGTTCTCAGCCTTCTGCTCACGCTCGGAGGTCACCGACAGGCCATCGCTGGCAACGTCCGGGTTCACGTCCACGGTCACGGTGTCGCCGTCGTGGATAGCACCGGAGAGGATGCCGCGAGCCAGACGGTCGCCAATCTCGCGCTGAACCAGGCGGCGCAGCGGGCGGGCACCGAATGCCGGGTCGTAGCCGGTCTTACCCAGCCACTCCAGAGCGGCGGGGGTGACGTTCAGGGTCAGGCGGCGGTCCTCCAGACGCTTAGCCATGCTCTTGATCTGCAGGCCCACGATCTGACCCAGGTTCTCAGCCGACAGGGGCTGGAACATGATGATGTCGTCCAGTCGGTTCAGGAACTCGGGGCGGAATGCCTGGTGAACAACCTCCAACGCCTTCTCGGATCGCTCCTCGAAGGGCAAATCCTGGTTGACCAGGTACTGCGAACCGAGGTTCGAGGTCAGAATCAGGATGACGTTGCGGAAGTCCACGGTGCGGCCCTGGCCGTCGGTCAGGCGGCCGTCATCGAGTACCTGCAGCAGGATGTCGAAGACCTCGGGGTGCGCCTTCTCAACCTCGTCGAGCAGGACCACCGAGTAGGGGCGACGGCGTACAGCCTCGGTCAGCTGACCGCCCTCTTCGTGGCCGACGTATCCGGGAGGGGCACCAACCAGGCGAGAAACGGTGTGCTTCTCGGAGTACTCGCTCATGTCGATGCGCACCAGGGCACGCTCGTCATCGAACTGGAACTCAGCCAGTGCCTTAGCCAGCTCGGTCTTACCAACACCGGTCGGGCCCAGGAACAGGAAGGAACCAATCGGGCGGTTCGGGTCGGAAATACCGGCGCGGGCACGGCGCACAGCGTCAGAGACGGCGACCACTGCGGCTTCCTGGCCAATGAGGCGGGCACCGATGCGCTTCTCCATTTCGAGCAGCTTCTCGGACTCACCCTGCATCATGCGACCTGCGGGAATGCCGGTCCAGGAGGAGATCACCTCGGCAATATCGTCCGCGGTGACCTCTTCGGAGACCATGGACTCGTTCTTGGCGGTGTCCTCGGCGCGCTGTGCTTCTTCCAGCTCAGCCTGCTTTGCGGGAATCTCACCGTACAGCAGGCGGGATGCCTCAGCGAGGTTACCCTCGCGCTGTGCAACCTCTGCGCGGGAACGCAGCTCGTCAATCTGGGTCTTGATGTCACCCACACGGTTCAGGCTAGCCTTCTCGGCCTCCCAACGAGCGTTGAGGGCGTCGAGCTGTTCCTTCTTGTCAGCCATGTCCTTGCGCAGCGCTTCCAGACGCTCAACCGATGCGGGATCGGTCTCATCGGCAAGTGCCAGTTCCTCCATGGTGAGGCGGTCCACAGCGCGGCGCAGCTGGTCGATTTCCTCCGGTGCGGAGTCAATTTCCATGCGCAGGCGGGATGCTGCCTCGTCAATCAGGTCAATTGCCTTGTCAGGCAGCTGACGGGAGGGAATGTAACGGTTGGACAGGGTTGCAGCGGCAACCAGCGCGGAGTCAGCGATCTGCACCTTGTGGTGTGCCTCGTAGCGTTCCTTCAGTCCACGCAGAATACCGATGGTGTCATCTACGCTGGGCTCGCCCACGTACACCTGCTGGAAGCGGCGCTCCAGGGCGGGGTCCTTCTCGATGTTCTCGCGGTACTCGTCGAGGGTGGTGGCACCAATCAGGCGCAACTCGCCACGAGCAAGCATGGGCTTGAGCATGTTGCCTGCGTCCATGGAACCTTCGGATGCGCCAGCACCGACAACGGTGTGAATCTCGTCGATGAAGGTCACAATCTGGCCCTCGGACTTCTTGATTTCTTCGAGGACTGCCTTCAGGCGCTCCTCGAATTCACCGCGGTACTTTGCGCCTGCGACCATGGAGCCCAGGTCCAAGCTGATGAGGGTCTTGCCACGCAGGGATTCGGGCACGTCGCCGGAAACCATGCGCTGTGCCAGGCCCTCCACGACGGCGGTCTTACCGACGCCGGGCTCACCAATCAGAACGGGGTTGTTCTTGGTTCGGCGGGAAAGCACCTGCACGACGCGGCGAATCTCAGAGTCACGGCCGATGACCGGGTCAAGCTTGCCAGCGCGGGCAATGGCGGTCAGGTCGGTGCCGTACTTTTCGAGAGCCTGGAAGGTGCCCTCGGGGTCGGGGGTGTCCACGGTGCGGTCTCCTCGGACGTTGGGGATGGTCTGTGCGATGAGCTCTGCGGTAGCGCCGAGCTTGTGCATTGCGGTTGCTGTGCTATCGGTTCCGCTGGCGATGCCGAGCAGAATCATTTCGGTAGAAACGTAGGTATCTCCGAAGCCCTGGGCACGGGTCTGTGCCGCCTGCAGAGCGGAAAGCGCGGCACGACTGAGGGAGGCGTTCTGCACGGAGGCACCGGATGCCTTCGGCAGCTTCTTGATTTCGGCGGATGCCGCCTCGGAGATAGCGTCCACATCCAGGCCTGCAGCCTTGAGGACTGCTACGGCGACGCCTTCACGCTGGTCCATGAGGGCCTTGAGGATGTGTGCGGTTTCAATAGTGGGGTTGCCGGCGGTTTGAGCATTAGTATTTGCCGCCGAGATGACTTCTTGACTCTTGGTGGTGAACTTGTTGTCCATGATGTTCCTTTCGTGTTTCGAGGGGCTTATCCTATGCGCCCCTGCATTACATAACTTGAGTCTACTCCACTCAATTATGTTTCGCAAGCCTCCTGCAAAAAAATTTTCGTATTTTTCGCCCCACCTCACACCCCCTGACCCCCAAACAAAAGCCCCAGTCAAAACCGCATTGTTATACTGACCGGATTGGGTACTTGCGAGGCTGGGCGCTTGCGGGCTCCCACAACAATCACAGTCACGGATGGGGACCCACATGAAAATACTGGTTCTAGGCGTAACCAGCCGCACCGGCTACCTCTTCACCCGCAAAGCCCTAGAGGAGGGGCACACCGTCACCGCCTACGTGCGCAACCCCGATAAGGCACTAACACTTTTTGGGGCGCACCAAAATCTCACTATCGTTCCGGGAGCCCTGGACGATGCCGAACAGCTCGCCACAGCATCCTCCGGGCAAGACGTGATGATCAGCATCCTGGGCCAGAAAGCCACGGTACGAGAATTTCTCTCCTCCACGTTCATGCAGGAGCGCCTGCCTCTCATCATGGAGGCGGTCACGGGCGCAGGCGTAAAGCACTGCGTTCTGATGAGCGCCTACGGCGTGGGCGATACGGTACGAACCGCGTCCCTGCCCATGCGCCTGGTATGCAAGGTCATCATGCGCGGCATTTTCACCGACAAGGTTAAGGCGGACGCCCTGGTTGCCGAATATCAGCCATATATTTCGCGTGCTCATCCGGGCAGGCTGACCGATAAGCCCGGTAAGGGCGGGGTGAAGGTATTTGACATGGCGAGCGTCGAGCGAACTCCGGGCATCCCCACGATTGCCCGTGAAGACGTTGCCGATGCACTGCTCACTATCGCCAAGAACCCTCAGAATGCGGGCACAGATTTTTTGGTGACGATTGGGGACGTTGCCCTACACTCGCCCCAGAAATAAACCGGTAGGCTTAATGACATGACGACTACGAACACCTTCCCCGCCGCCATTCTCTTCGACCACGACGGAACCCTCGTCGATACTGAACCCGTATGGGCTGCCGCAAAGGTTGCTCTCACCGCAGAATTTGGCGGCACCTGGACCGAGCAGGACACCCTCGATTGCCTGGGCCTGTCGATGCAGTTCACCCTGGATCGTCTGCGCGAGCGCGGCGTGAACCTGCCGAACGAGGAGATTAACGATCGACTGGTGGCAAAGGTGCGCGAGGCCCTGGCACAACAGCCAGTCGAATTCCTGCCTGGCATTGAGCGCTTCCTCTCGGAGGTTCGCGATGCGCAGATTCCGGCCGCCATCGTCACGAATGCGACCACCTCCGTGGCTCGCCGCACCGCAAACGCGGCACCCGAGGGCACGTTCTCGGTGGTTATTGGCAACGATGAGACCACCAAGCCCAAGCCGGACCCGCAGCCTTATCTTTGGCGGCGGAGCGTCTGGATGTTGATCCGACTCAGTGCGTGGCTCTCGAGGATTCCCCTTCGGGCGTGCGCAGTGCGACCGCGGCGGGTATGCGCGTCATTGTTGTGCCGGGCGAGCTGGAGGTTCCGGCGGAGCTCGGCACCGCGCGCCTCAAGCATGAGGAGCTGACCCTGGAGGCGGTTCGCGCGCTGGCGTAGCCGCCCGATTCGCACGCGGGAAGCCCTGCAGAAAGTCCGGAAGCTCTGTAGAAAACTGAATACGCTTCACCATAAAGGGTGGGATGCGCGATATGAGAGACTGCGCGTCCCACCCTTTGTGCGCGCCTGGGCGGTGAGCCGTGGGGGGGGTGAGCAGGGGCTTTTGGGCAGGAGCTTTTAAGTGCGGCGCGACACATAGATGACAATTTATTACGAATTACTCAAAATAACCTTGACAATGGTTCCTTAAAATGATTTACTCATAATAACGATTCGGCGGGGCGACAAATCCCACCGAACCACAAGCATCACAGCATCATGAAGGAGACCATCATGGCATTCGCAAACTACACCGCACCCGGCCTGACCCTCGAAGAAGGCAAGGGCATTTCCGAGGTTCTCCAGGCACGTCTGCACGACCTGAACGACCTGCACCTGCTGCTGAAGCACGCTCACTGGAACGTGACCGGCCCCGGCTTCATCGCCGTTCACGAAATGATTGACCCCCAGGTCGACACCGTCCGCGAGTTCGTCGACGCCATCGCAGAGCGTATGGCAACCCTGGGCGCAACCCCCAACGGCCTGGCTGGCGCACTGGTCGCACAGCGCACCGTCGAGGACTACCCCGTCGGCCGCGCACGCGTTGCTGACCACCTGCACGCCCTGAACGACGTGTACACCCGTGTGATCAAGGATCACCGCAAGGCTATTGCTTTTGCCGGTGAGTCCGACCCCGTCACTGAGGACCTGCTGATCGGTCAGACCGCTGAGCTGGAGAAGTTCCAGTGGTTCATCCGCGCGTTCCTGGAGAACGGCGAAGGCAACATCTAAGCCGCAACCATCTAAGTTGTAGCCTCTAAACTGCAGCCTACCTATGGCGGCAAACCATGTAGACGCTAGTTTTTAGAGCCACCAACCGGGCGGGTGCGCTCTCCTTATGGAGGGTGCACCCGCCCGGCTTTTTATGCTCGAAGATGCCCCGCTTCTTCCCGACACTTATACCTTTCCCGGCGCTTGAGTCCTCGTCCGTGCGGTATCACAAAGTACGTTGAGGCGAACAATAACACCGGGTTAGGCCGTCCTAGATTTTCTGTTCGGAGTGCTCTACAGTGGTTCACTGATTAACACAGAACGCACAGACTTGAACGCATGGTTGAGCACCCGGGAGATACCCGGAGCGACCCGCATCCGGCGGAAAGAGAGATATGAGCACGCACGCCCCGAACGAGCACGGCAAAGACACGTACGGTGAGCAGACCGAGAAGTTTCAGGCTGACGCGGCCGAGGCTGAAAGGACCGTAGCTGAGGCAACCGAGCACAAGCCGACCCGCCACAGTGCGGTTACTTCCCCTTCCCCCGCGCAGATTAAGCGTTGGCGCCGCTATCTGGCTGATGAAGAGTCGGAGGCACGCATCTACCGTTACCTGGCTCGCCGCGCCGAGGGTACCGACCGCGAGATCCTTCTGCAGGTTGCCGAGGCGGAGAAGCGCCACCAGCAGCATTGGCGTGACATGCTCGGCGAACACGCGGATGTTCACGTGCGCCCGTCCATGCAGTCCCTACTTCTGCAGTTCTTGGCGAAGAACTTCGGTTCGGTGTTTATTCTGGCGATGGCGCAGCGCGCGGAGTCCCGCTCCCCTTACGCTGAGGACCCGGACGCTACCGAGGAAATGGCGGCTGACGAGGCGATTCACGAGGAAATTATCCGCGCCCTGGCGACCAGTGGCAGGGAGAAGCTTTCGGGTAATTTCCGTGCGGCGGTCTTTGGCGCTAACGACGGTTTGGTGTCGAACCTGGCGTTGACTATGGGTATTACCGCCTCGGGTGCGTCCAGCTCAATGGTTCTGCTCTCGGGTATTGCGGGTCTGCTGGCGGGTGCGCTGTCGATGGCGGCGGGTGAGTTCGTGTCGGTGCGTTCTCAGCGTGAGCTGCTGGATGCATCCCAGCCGACCCAGGTGACCCTGCGTGTTGCACACGATTTGGATTTGGACTCGAACGAGCTGGAGCTCATTTACCGTGCCCGCGGCATGGAGCCGGAAGCGGCGCATCACCGTGCGATGGAGCGTTTCGGCTACCTGGATTGTGACTGCGATCCGTCGCTGTCTCACCGCGAGGAAGAGGATCGTGAGGAGAATGTGGCTTTGGGTACCGATATTGGTGCCGCCGCTGCGTCGTTCGCGTTCTTTGCTTCGGGTGCGCTGGTTCCGATTCTGCCCTATATTTTCGGCTTGTCGGGTGTGTTCGCGATGGTGGTGTCCCTGCTGTTTGTGGGTGCGGCGCTGGGCTTCACCGGCGGCGTGGTGGGCCTGCTTTCGGGTGCTTCCCCCCTCAAGCGCGGTGTTCGTCAGATTCTAATTGGCTTTGGCGCTGCGTTCGTGACCTACCTGCTGGGTCTGGCGTTCGGCACGACGGTCGGCTAGTTACAACACCCCCAATAAGCTCTCGACAAGTGTATATAGCCGCTCTGGAATTTGTTTTCAAGCGTTTGAGAACTATACAGGTGCAGAAATCCCCCCGGTGGATACATTCAGTGTATCCGCCGGGGGTTTTCTATATGTTCTTACCCTGCATGAGGGGTTGATCTATTACGGGTGAATCTCCGCGGTGGTGGCCTGACCGGAAACGCTCTCCGAACCGCTCGCGCCGTTGCCGGAGTAGGTCAGGTTTGCGACCTGCACGCTGGAGGTCTGCTTGTACGAAACCCAGCCGTCGTTTGCCGGGAAGCGCAGCTGCGCCGGCATGAAGTTGGTCTGGCTGTAGTACTTGGTGCCGGACTGCTTCATGGTGTACGCCTTGCTGGTGGTGTAGACGATACGACCCTTGAAGGTGTAGGTGCCGTCAGAGTTTTTGGTGACGGTCGGTACTTCTGCGGTCCAGGTGCCGGCGGTCTGCGCGACGGACAGGTACTTTGCCTGGCCTGCGGAGGCTACCAGTTCGGTGGTCTTACCGGTCAGCTTGCGACCGGAGGGGGCCCATGCCTGACCGTTGATCTTACCGAGCTTAAGGAGCGACTGTGCGCTGGCGGCGACGGTGTACTCAACCTCGGTTACGAAGGTTGCGCCAGCTGCGAGGGTGACGCTGCTGCCGGGGATGTAGCCGGTGCCGGTTGCGGTGTCCTTGGTCGGTACGGACCACCAGAAGCCGCTGGAGGACATGTATGCGCCGTTTGCGCCGGTCTGGAGTTGGTGACGGGGGTGAACTTACCTTCGCCGTTGACGTAGGTTGCGCTCTTGGGCTTGGAGGTTGCGTCGTCCCAGTTGATGTCGGAGTCGGGGGTGCCGGAGGCAGTGAAGTGTGCCTCGGGGCTTGCCGGGTTGATGGTGCCGGTGTTGTTGGAGGATGCGTAGCCGACGTAGCCGCCGTTGTTCTGCACGCTGACGTACACGCCGTACTGCACGCCGGGGGTTTCCTTGGATGCGGCGTAGGCAGGTACTGCTGCGGAGGCTGCGACGACGGGTGCGGACCAGACGCCTGCCTTTGCGATGGTGCGGCGAGAGATGGGCTGAGTCATGAGTGTAGTGATCTCCTGTGAGTGTTTGGTGTTTCTTAGAGCCGCTCAGAATGGTTCTGACTAGGCTCAATGCACTCCAGTATACAAAGGTTGAGGTTATATCTGCACCTTATGAGGGCGGATGTGCACAATCTTACTTTCCTCCGTAAGTTCTACCGCCCGGTTTCAAACATCTCAAAAGCATCCTCAAATCCCAGCACTATTCGGCAGCTGGAGCGGCTCAACCTTCCTCTTTTCCCCGGTGCATTCCCCTCCAGCACCTCTGGGCGTTCTTCGGCACTGTCTCTGTTGAGTTCCCGGTTAAAGCACAGATGCCGGTAGCCTCATGGACTACCGGCATCTGCCGCAATACTATGCTGTTTACTTCG
>BNJT01002282.1_pt1 | contig 39356 bp, 34 predicted proteins | sample 8540491 | NCBI WGS metagenome assembly BNJT01 (sample SAMD00202455, study PRJDB9452) | human saliva metagenome | host: Homo sapiens | reverse complement strand
CTGCGTTGACGATGAGCCATGGCGCCACCTTAGGTTCTCGCTCCGACACTCGGGATGGGGATCGTTCCCCGTAGACCGGGCAGCCCGACACAGTCCCATCACGCGTGGTCTCGTGGCGGCGGACCCCAACCTTTCTCACCGTATGCTTCTCCCCGTGAGTCAGTCGCGCATCAAAGTGATCTTGGACGGCCTGTACTTCGACACGCGGACGCAACGGGGCAAGGGCACGGCCTTCGAGCGCCTGGTGCGCCAGTTCCTTCTCACGGACCCGCGCTATGCCGAGCGCTTCGACGAGGTGTGGATGTGGAGCGACTGGCCGAGCGGGGTGCACGCCCGGACCGCGGCATCGACCTGGTGGCCCGCGAGCGCGAGGACCGGCGAGCCTGTGTGCCGTCCAGTGCAAGTTCTACGACCCTGACACGGGCGTTATCACCAAGGGCGACGTCGACTCCTTCCTGGCGGAGTCGGGGACGGGAGAGTTCACCTCCCGACTGTTCGTATCCACCACGGAGCACTGGAACTCCGCTGCAGAGGAGACGGTGTCTCGTCAGGCCATCCCAGTCTCCCGGATCGGCCTGGAGGACCTGTTCAACTCGACGATCGACTGGAACTCGTTCAGCCTGGAGACCCCCTGAGGTCATGGTGCGCACCGGCGGCAAGAGCCTGCGCGAGCACCAGAAACGGGCCCTGGACGCGGTGACTGCCGGACTGTCCACGGCGGACCGGGGCAAGCTCATCATGGCGTGCGGCACCGGCAAGACCTTCACGTCCCTGCGCATTGCGGAAGCCATGGCGGGCTCCGGTGGCCGGGTCCTGTTCCTCGTGCCCTCCATCGCGCTGCTGTCTCAGACGCTCATGGAGTGGAGTGCCGAGTCGGAGGTGCCGCTGCGCTCCTTCGCGGTCTGCTCGGACACGAAGGTCGGCAAGGGGCGCAAGCGCACCAGCCTGAGCGAGGACATCTCGGTGGTGGACCTAGCGATCCCAGCCACCACGGACGGCGCGGCACTCGCCGACCGCCTGGCACGCCGTCCAGCCCCGGTCCACGGGACGGCCCCGATGACGGTGGTCTTCTCCACCTACCAGTCGATCGACGCCGTCGCCCAGGCCCAGAAGCTCGGCGCCCCCGGCTTTGACCTGGTGATCTGCGACGAGGCCCACCGCACGACCGGCGCCACCGTTGCGGGCACGGATGAGTCCGCCTTCGTCCGCGTCCACAACGACGACTACATCCACGCCTCCAAGCGCCTCTACATGACGGCGACTCCCCGCATCTACGACGACTCGACCAAGGCTCGCGCCGGTCAGAAGAACGCGATCCTGGCCTCCATGGACGACGTCGAGACTTACGGCGAGGAGCTTTTCCGCCTGGGCTTCGGTGAGGCCGTCTCCCGCAGTCTGCTGACCGACTACAAGGTCCTGGTCCTCACGGTCTCCGAGGACCAGATCGCCGATCAGATGCAGTCCTCTTTGGCTCAGGACGGCCAGCTCACGCTCGACGACGCCGCCCGGATCGTGGGCTGCTGGAACGCCTTGGCCAAGCGCAGTGTGGACACGGCCGACTACGGCAAGGACATCCAGCCGATGCGCACGGCGGTGGCCTTCGCCCGCGACATCAAGACCTCGAAGCGCTTCGCCTCCTCCTTCAGGAACGTGGCCGAGGACTACCGGCTCACGCTCGCCGATGAGCCCGAGGCGTCTGAGCTGCCCGACGACGCGGACAGCGTTGACTCCGATACCCCGTCTCAGAAGCGGCTGGGCTCCGTGGAGGTTCGCCACGTGGACGGCTCCATGAACATCATGGAGCGCAACAGCCTGCTGTCCTGGCTCTCGGGCGATCTGGGCGCGCCGGCGCCGACCCGGCAGGCGTCGTCGGCATCGGAGTCGGAGGAGACGTCCGTGTCCTGCCGGATCCTGTCTAACGCCCGCTGCCTGTCCGAGGGTGTGGACGTCCCGGCCCTGGACGCGGTCATGTTCCTGTCCCCGCGCAGGTCTCAGGTGGACATCGTCCAGTCCGTGGGGCGGGTGATGCGCCTGGCTCCGGGTAAGCAGTACGGCTACATCATCCTGCCGGCGGCGATCCCGGCTGGGATGTCGCCCGAGGATGTCCTGTCTGACAATGACACTTTTCGCGTGGTGTGGGAGGTGCTCCAGGCACTGCGCGCGCATGATGAGCGCTTCGACGCCATGGTCAACAAGATCGATCTCAACCAGTCCAAGCCGGACAAGATCGCCATCATCGACCCCTTCGGGGCTCCGGGCGGCGACGACAGCAACTCCTCCAGTACTCCGGCGCCTCAGCAGGTGGCCTTCGACCTGGGGGCGCTGGGCAGGTGGCGGGAGGCGATCTACGCCCGCCTGGTCCAGAAGGTCGGCTCGCGGCGTTACTGGGAGCAGTGGGCCAAGGACGTGGCCGATATCGCGGCCCGTCACCGTAAGCGCCTGGCCAAGCGGGTGCAGAACCCCGAGGTGGCGGGCGAGTTCGAGCACTTCCTGGCGGCTCTGCGCGCTAATCTCAACGACTCGATCACCTCGGAGTCCGCGATCGACATGCTCTCCCAGCACCTGGTGACCAAGCCGGTCTTCGATGCGGTCTTCGATGGCTATGACTTCGCGGCCGAGAACCCGGTGGCGCAGGTGATGGGCCGGATGCTCCGGGTACTGGACGGATCCAACCTGGAGGCGGAGACCGAGCAGCTGGAGGGCTTCTACGAGTCGGTCCGTGAGCGCTGCGCGGGCATTGACAACGCGGCCGGCAAGCAGCGGGTCATCACCGAGCTCTACGAGAGGTTCTTCTCCCTGGCCTTCTCCAAGACGGCCAAGTCGCTGGGGATCGTCTACACGCCGGTGCAGATCGTGGACTTCATTCTGCGCAGTGTGGACTGGCTGGCACGCACCCACCTGGGGCGCGGCATCAGCGATGAGGGTGTGCATGTGCTCGACCCCTTCACCGGGACGGGGACCTTCATCGTCCGGCTCCTGCAGTCCGGCCTTATCAGTAAGGCGGACCTGGCGCGCAAGTATGCGTGCGAGCTGCACGCCAACGAGATCCTGCTGCTGGCCTACTACATTGCGGCGGCCAATATTGAGGTCACCTACCGCGACCTCATGCGCAGCGACGCCCCGCCGGCCAGCGGTGATGAAAGCGACCCGGCGCAGGCGGGGTACACGCCTTTCGACGGGATCGTCCTGGCCGACACCTTCCAGATGACCGAGGACGGGGACATGCTGGATCAGAGCGTGTTCGTGGCCAACAATGACCGGGCCGCGGCCCAGCTGGGGTTGACGAGCATTCAGGTGGTTGTCGGCAACCCGCCCTACTCGGTGGGGCAGGAGTCCGCCAATGACAACAACGCCAACCAGCACTACCCGTCGCTGGACGCCAAGATCGAGGCGACCTACGCGGCCCGCTCCACGGGCACCAACAAGAACTCCCTGTACGACTCTTACCTGCGGGCCATCCGCTGGGCCTCGGACCGCGTCGGGGAGGCCGGGGTCATCGGTTTCGTCACCAACGGCGGCTTCATCGACGGCAACACGGCCGACGGCATGCGCCTCACCCTGGCCGAGGAGTTCTCCCATCTCTACGTCTACAACCTGCGGGGCAACCAGCGCACGGCCGGTGAGCTCTCTCGGCGCGAGGGAGGCAAGGTCTTCGACTCCGGTTCCCGCGCGACCGTGGCCGTCACCTTCCTCGTCAAGGATCCGGCGCATGAGGGGCCGGCTGTTCTGCACTACCGGGATATTGGCGACTACCTCTCCCGGGAGGACAAGCTGCGGATCGTCGAGGAGTCGCAGATCGACACCCTGGAGTGGGAGACCATCACCCCAAACGCCCAGGGAGACTGGATCAATCAGCGAGACCCGAGCTACGAGTCCTGGCAACCCATTGGGGGCAAGGACACACCGGATGGCATATTCCGTTTCCGAACGAATGGACTGAAGACAAATCGCGACGCATGGGTGTATTCATACTCCCTTCCGCAACTGGTTGACCGAGTGAAGACCATGGTGGATTTCTACAACCAGCAGGCAAAGAAAGGCACACTCCCCGACACGCTTGACTCGACCAAATTCTCCTGGAACCGAGCCGATAAAGCGAACGTCAAGCGCCACCGCGCCTACGATCTCAACATGGGTCGCCTGTACACATCAACTTACAGGCCGTTCGTCAAGCAGCATGTCTGCTTCGATCGTCAGCTGAACGACATGGTCTACGGCCTCTATGACTGTTTCCCGACTCCCGGGCACGACAATATTGGTTTCTATCTCACTGGCGTCAGTTCGCATTACGACTTTGGTGCCTTAATCGTTGACACAGTCCCCAATCTTCATGTACTCGATACCGGCCAGTTCTTCCCGCGCTGGACGTGGGAGCCAGTAGGCGGCCGCCATGCGGCAGAGTCAGGCATGCTGGACCTCTCGGGCGGCGAGGATACGGGGGAGTCCGGAGCCACTGTCGGGCAGGAGGGTGAGGTGCTGGGCGGCTACCGCCGGGTGGACAACATCACGGACGCCACGCTGCGCAGCTACCAGGCCACCTACGGACCGGAGGTGACCAAGGATGACGTCTTCTACTACGTGTACGCCCTCCTGCACTCACCGGAGTATCGGACGCGGTATGGCGCGGATCTGAAGAAGTCGCTGCCTCATATCCCACTGCTGGCCAGCCGGGACGATTTCGTCGCTTTCACCACGGCTGGGCGCGGGCTTGCCGACCTGCACCTGGATTACGAGTCCGTGGAGCCCACACCATTGCGACTCGTCGTCGATGGCCAGGAGGTGCCTTGGGATCTGCGGGATACGATCCCAGCCGACCTGCTGTACGTGGAGAAGATGCGCTATGCCCGGGTGCGTCGGGACGGCAGGCTGCAGGATGACAAGACCTCGATCGTCTACAACGAGCATGTGACGATCTCCGGTATTCCCGCCCAGGCGCAGGACTACTTGCTGGGGTCGCGCAGTGGCCTGGACTGGCTATTGGACCGCTACCGTGTGAGCACCGACAAGGCTTCCGGGATCGTTAAGGATCCCAATGACTGGATGGCCGAGGGCGCGGGCGGCGGCCCCACCGCCTCGGCACAGCCCCGCTACCTCCTGGACCTCATCGCCCGCATCACGACCGTTTCCGTTCAAAACCAGGAGATCGTGACCTTTCTGCCGCCGCTTGACGTAAAGCCCACAGAAACTCCTACGCAAGTCGAGTTATGACAAGCCAAGACTGGGCCTCCTGGATAGGAGCGATAGGAACCGCCGGTGCAACGCTCATCGCCACAATCACTTTGGCTCTGGAAGCATGGTGGAGGCGCAGCGACAAGAGAAAAGAACAAGCAGCACACATCACTGCCTGGGTTCTAACGAACCAGAAATCAGATCAGAAGACTGAAGACATCATACGCATCAGCAATCAGTCCTTCTCTCCTGTGTATCGCTGTGTTGCAACCTTCGTCATCAACGAACAAGACGGGCGCCACCTCCCAGCAGATTATCGAAGAATCATTACTGCACTCCCCCCAGGAGAATGGCAGCTTGCCACCCCCAAAGGCTGGGGAGGGATGCACTATCGCTCTGGCGTAGAGATAGCCTTCACTGACGCACACGGAGCACACTGGATGCGAAACGCCGTGGGGCAGTTACACGAGAGCCCGATAGATGCGATCAAGCACTACGAAATAGAACTACCCTATTCTTCAGATCGACTGACCCCAGCAACCGCATAAACCCGCCTGAACACATCTCTGCGGCAGCGCGAGGCATGCACATCACGGCCACGGTGTACAGATGCGGCTTGGATGACGAAGCGTCGCCCTGCAGGTCGCCGCTCGGGAGGCTCGGCAGGGACACCACCGACTCGCCCCTGACATCAAGAAGGCAGTCGGCCCGTCTCGTCAGCGAGCGCACACGCCTCTTGCCACGGTCGCCGCGCATCGCTGGGCCAGTCTGGATGGCTCCACAGAGAGTCGCGACGGAGCTGGCCACCCCAGGCGTCCCCGCGGATCCCGGATGCATGAGCCAAGCCACTCAGCTTCCACCCCCACCCCCGCATGACACGACTCTCACGACACTCTGGTTTTCCAGTTGGAAACAGTGTTACGATCTAGGTAACTGTTACGCACCAGGTAACATACGACCATGGAAGTGAGGTACGTCGACCGCAAGATCGAGAAGATCTGTACCAACGAGCGCGAGATGAGGCGCAAGCTGAGCCAGGATGTGGCCAAACGGCTACGACTGCGCATCGCAGAGCTCTACAACGCCGAGTCCTTCGATGACCTCCTCCAAGGCATCGGACGGTGGGAAACCTTGAGCGGTGACCGCGTAGGCCAGTGGTCAGCCCGACTCACCGCCAACTGGCGACTCATCGTCACCGATGAAGGCGGCACTCCTGTCGTCGCCTGCGTCATCGAGATCGTCGACTACCGCTAGACCACCGAAGCACCTGAAAGGAAGGCAGGCATGGCCACGTACACCGCACACCCGACTACGTCGTGCCTACCGGGGACTTCATCGAGGAGTGGATGGACGAGGAGGGCATCAATGCCGCTGAGACTCGCCCGCCGACTTGATGTGAGCCGAAAGCACGTCAGCGAGCCTGCTCCGAGGCAAAAGCCCCACTCAGCCACGACATGGCGCTCAGGCTGGAGAACACCACCGGCGTTCCTGCCCGCATCTGGAACCTCCATGAGGCCGGATACCAGGCGGCTCTAGCCCGCCAGGCTGCTGACGCGAAACTGGTCGCCCAGTACGACCGCGCCAAGGACTTCCCTGAGCCTACCTTCGCAAGCACTCATTCATCACCGCGCCTGCCAGCGACAAAGCCGGGACCGTGCGGGGACTGCTCCAGTTCTTCGGCATCTCCTCGATGGACGCCTTCCAAGCCACCTGGAATCAGGGCGCTGTCACGTATCGCCGTTCCGCCGTCGGGGCACCATGACCCCCACCGCCCTAGCCACCTGGCTCCGGGCCGCTGAGCGAAGTTGTGCTCCAGGAGACTTCCCCATATACGACCGTGAGAACCTGGAGGCAGCCCTGCCCGAGCCTCCGCTCACTCACAGTCGAGGATCCTGCGCAGGCCGTTCAGAGGGCCCAGGCTCTTCTGCGGGACTGCGGAGTGGCGCTCACACTGGTGCCAGCAATGCCGGGGCTCGGCACGCACGGTGCCACCCGCTGGCTCCAAGGGCACCCCCTCATCCAGCTCTCGGACCTGTGGAAGTGCGATGATCAGTTCTGGTTCACGCTCTTCCACGAGATCGCTCACGTCCTTCTCCATGAGTCGAATGGTCTCTACCTCAACAACGACCATGACAACCTTGAAACGGAGGCCGACACCTACGCCTCCCGCTTCCTCATTCCGGAGGACTACGAGGACAGGCTCCCTCGTCATCGCAACCTCGACGAGGTGAAGGCGCTTGCCAAGGAACTAGGGATCGCCCCAAGCATCGTGCTGGGACAAGCACAGCATCGCACTGGCGACTACGCCTGGGGACACAGCCTCAAGCGGAAGGTAACGATCACAGACCTGGCTGCGTAGATTCCAACTCACCTCAGACCGCCGAGTCCTTCATCTAACCCCAGCCACATCTCCTTAGCGTGGCCGAAGAGTGAGGCGTGTATCGGCAAGACTCCTCTCTCCTGTTTACTCGGCGATTGGTAAGCAAGACGCCCCAGGCCCACCTGAGTGCAGAACTCAGGTGGGCCCGGGGACTATCTCTGCGAGAGGTGGGGACCGGTGGCCGACGTCAGGCGCGGCGACGGCTCACCAGCAGAGCCCCTCCCATCACGGCGATCACGGCGATGCCCAGCGGCAGACCAATCCTGACACCCGTGCTGGCCAGCGGACCCCCAGAGGGCTCTTGGGGCTTCGCCGGCCCGCTAGGTGCAGCAGGCGGAGTAGCACTCGGCGAGGAAGGGGCGCCAGGCGTGGCGGGGTCGCTCGGCGTCGGTGAAGGTGAGGCCGGCTCACTGGGGGACGGAGACGGCGTCGGGGACGGCGAAGGACTCGGCGAGGGATCCGGCGTCGGGGACGGCGAGGGCTCAGGCTTGGGCTCAGGGTGTAGGCGTTCGTGAAGGTCACGAGCACCGCCTGCTCCTTCTCGCTGATGGTCACCTCCTGGGAGGCGGGTGCCTCCCAGGCGTACCCCTCGACCCTGAGCGGACTGAGCGTCCTCTGCGATGGTGCACTGGTGCCCACAGGCAGCCTCGGGCCCGGAGGCCACCGACCCGTCGGCCTTGACCTTCAGCGTGCCCTTGACGTTGTTGTCGCAGGTGTAGGAGAAGGCGAACTCGTTATCCACCGACTCGACACCGGTGACGACCTTGGTCACCGAGAAGGTGCCCATGTCACGGGCGTACGTGTTGGTCATCGTCACCGCGGCCGTCTGGTCCTTGGTAATCGCCACGGTCTGCGCGGCCGGGGCGGTCAGCGTGTAGCCGTCCTGACCGGCCTTGGCGCTGTTCTCGGTGATGGTGCAGGTCGATCCGGCCTTGGCCTTCTTGGACTTCTCCGAGGTCGCGGCTCCGGTCACCGTCAGCGACCCCTCGGTGCCGTCGGTGCAGGTGTAGGTGAACTCGAAGGCAGACTTGCTGAAGTCGCCGTCACCGGCCAGAGCCTTGGTGACCGTGAAGTCACCCTCTTCCGCAGCGGCGGGGTCGGCGGAGTTGCGCAGCGTAACGGCCGTGGACTTCTGGTCCTCAATGGTCAGGCTGTTGGTGTTCTGGTCGCCTACTGCGAAGGTGTGGCTGCCCCAAGCGACACCGGCAGGAGTGGCCGAGGCCGTCGTCGTGTCCTCGTCGAGGGTCAGGACCGTCCCAACCGGGAAGGTGCCATTGTACACGGCCTTCTCACCAACGGTGACGGTCATGGAGGTGGCACCACCAGTGCGAGCCTGGTTGACGGTCCCCGGAGCCTTCCATCCCGGGTAGGTGTCTACGGTGGCACCGCCGGGCAGGGTGTAGTTGATGCCCACCTCGAAGGTGGTGCCGGCCGGCACCTTGCCGGTCTCGGACCCGGTGAGGAGCTTGGTGATGTCCAGCCCACCAAATCCGGGCTTCATCTCAACATTGATGGTGAAGGACTTGCTGTAGTGCACCGAGTAGGGTGTGCTCCAGGCCGATCCCCACCACAGAGGCTTTGTTCGTGTACTCCACGCCAGGGTTGAACGACGCCGTCGGCCGTGGACGGAGTGGAGGAGTAATAGATGTGTAGGGCGGTCCGCGGCGCGAAGGGGCCCGTCACAGTGATGGTGGCGGTACTGCCCTGGATGGCGACATCGAGGTCGAAGTCGCCCTGACTGGTGTCCTGGCTCGGCGCCGCTGGCATCCGTGACCCTGACCGTAGATGTAGTTCCGCCCCTGGGCGGTTCCGATCTTCAGCCTCCAGTCGCTCTTAGTCGGCACATAGACCTGCCCCGGACCCAGCTGGTCGGAGAAGGTGATGGTCGAGCGGGTCCTACCGTCCACAGTCAGCGACTGACCGTTCTTCTCGAGGCCTTCTTGACCTGGTCAGGCCCGAAGGTCACCTCCCAGTCCACCACCTTGGAGGTGCTGGTGATGTCAACGGCCCACTTGCTCATCCACTGCGGCTCGTGTGCATGTCCGACATTCTCAGCAATCTTGCCGCCGGGCACGGGCACCTCGGTCTGCTTGCCGTTGGCGTCGAACGTCACATTGGCCGAGTCGCTGGCCTGAGATGCCAGCAACAGCGCAGCCCCGTCACCCCGCAGTCCAGTAAAGCCCTGGCCGACGATGGTGTCGAGAGTGCTGTTGAAGGTGCAGGTGATGGCGTGGTCGTCCATCACGCACTCGCCAATGGTGTGCTCCGCACCCTGGTGAGAGACCTTCATCGGCTCGGAGAGGCTCTCCCGGTTGCGGAACTGCTTGGGCAGCTGGATCTGGAAGGAGTCGCCACTCTTGGTGCTGGCGTTGCGAGCATCCCAGGCGAAATTCAGCTTGAGGATGTCATCGACCTTGACCGAGGTGTTGTCGGGCTCCTCGACGCCATTGGCGTTGGAGACCACGAGCGACAGGCCGGAGACGGTGATCTTCGGGTTGATGGCGGCTCGGGCCTGCGTAGGCAGGACCGTCAAGAGTGCGGCGACGAGCGCGACAAGTGCGACAAGAGCACCTACCGCGCGCTTAGGAGTACCAAGCACCCTGGGGATAGGGATGGCGGACACGGGCTACCTTTCGAGAATATTATGAGAATTGACTTACATTTGTCTGAATTTAGATTCTTCAAGGATATTGCTCGTGATGCAGGACACATCGGCAGTCACAACTTTGCGGCCATCACGTCTCAAGCCGCTAAAGCACGCCACTGACCTATCCCCCACGTCGCCGTCAACGGCCTCCGCCTCAGCACCCCCGCCCCACAACAACATGTATGACCGCCGCGCAGCCCACCCAGGGCGAGGCTGTAGGCGAGCCGACATCCGCCTACCTCTTTTACTGCTCCACCACATCTACTCCCCGGCGCTCGGTCTCCCAGGCATCACAATGGATACAGATGCCGCGTCCGCCCCTCAGTCAGATAGTTGACTGAGATAATAGTTCCATGAGTCCCACGGTTCGGGTGGGTGAGACCTCCACCCTTGTCAGCAACCTCGTCGACCAGCTCATGCAGCGGTTGGCGGCCGATGACGCACCCCAACGCCTCCTCGTCGGACTCACCGGCGCCCCCGGTTCGGGGAAGTCAACGATCGCCGCAGACCTGGAAGGCCGACTCAAGGAGGCCGGCATCTTCGCCGGACTCGTCGCCATGGACGGCTTCCACCTGTCCAACACCGTCCTGGACGACCTGGGGCGCCGCAACCGCAAGGGCGCCCCGGACACCTTCGACGTCGAGGGCTACCTGGCAGCCCTGGATCGGGTGCGAGCTGACGGCGCTCCTCAGGTCTTCGTCCCGGTCTACCGACGGGACCTGCACGAGTCGGTGTCGGCTGGGGGCGTCGTCTCCGGCACCGGCGTCGTCGTCACCGAGGGCAACTACCTTGCGCTCGAGACGCGCGGCTGGGGCGCAGTACGAGAGCGGATCGACCTCCTCATCCATATCGATGTGCCTGAGGAGGTCCTTGTGGTGCGGCTTATTAACCGACATGAGGACTTCGGCAAGAACGCCCTCGACGCCGGTCACTGGGTGCGCACAGTGGACCCTGCCCAACGCCCGTCTCATCGCCACGAGCGTCCACCGCTGCGACGAAGTATGGCGCAACCCCAGGACGAACCCGGCTCCGACGACGACGTCAACGACGCTGACGACATCGACTAGCGCCTCGGCCCGCACCAGCATGAGCGCGACGACCTCCTCCTGGCACACAGTCACCGACCCCCTGCCGACCACGCACTGGCACCCGCCCGGATTCCCGGCCGACGAGGATCCGCGTACCACTGTGCGCGATCTGCGTCGTCACACCGAGGAGTCGTCACCTGCAGGCAACGACAGCACCACAAAGACGGGCGGAGACGTGTGACCTATGTGGTATTGCCAGCAATGCCGCTATTGCTGGCAATAGCGGCATTGCTGGCGTATAGTTGACGTGCCGCCGCGTTACGGCGCGGAGTGGAAGTAAGCGCCGGTGCACCCGTGTCGTCATGTGGGCCCGGCGTTCGCGCTACCTACGGGGATCAATCTCCTCCACCCGCACGCGGTCAGCGATCATGCTCCAGTTATCGCCAGAATCTGAGCCAGCCCGATGATCGCCCAGCGCTCCGATCACCTGATCAGGAACCCATAGGCGCTTATCTTCATGACCAAACCTGTGAGTCAAACGAAACCCCGGCGTCAACACCTTATTACGCTGAGCCAAGGAAATCGTCCTCTTGTCTTTTTCATCCTGAGTTCGCTGCCTTCTTTCGAGGACAAGTGAATCCACACCAAAATCCCCTTCAAGCATCACGCTTAAACAGTGCAACGCCTGCTGCCTAGCACGCTCCTCACCCCTCCCCTCAGGAATGGGGAAGCGGCAACAACAAGATAGTTCGCACTGTATTCACTGATGGTCTTACAGACTACTCGCTTCGTACGAGAAGTATGATCTCGCCAGTGTAACTTTCCATCTTGCCGCACATACACGGAGAGCGCATCGGCAAGATCAAATTGGTCTTCATCAGCAATATATGCGCCTAGCAAGTACACCGGATCAGGAACGCCAGAGCGACGAATACTTTCATCCCCGTAGGCAACGCGGCCCACTCAAGATCCTTTCCACTTTCTTAAAAATCCCCAACATCTCCGCCTCACAGCATGCAGGAGACGCAGCCCTCGACCTCGGTGCCGGTCAGGGCGGCCTGGCGCAGGCGGATGTAGTAGAGGGTCTTGATGCCCTTGCGCCAGGCGTAGATCTGGGCGCGGTTGACGTCGCGAGTCGTGGCCGTGTCCGGGAAGAACAGCGTGAGACTCAGCCCCTGGTCCACGTGCTGGGTGGCCACGGCGTAGGTGTCGATGATCTTCTCGGGGCCGATCTCGTAGGCGTCCCGGTAGTACTCGAGATTGTCATTCGTCATAAAGGGCGCCGGGTAGTAGACACGGCCGATCTTGCCCTCCTTGCGGATCTCCACCTTGGCCACGATCGGGTGGATCGAGGAGGTGGAGTTGTTGATGTAGGAGATCGAGCCGGTGGGCGGAACGGCCTGCAGGTTGCGGTTGTACAGGCCGCCCTTCTTGACCTTCTCGGCCAGCTCGGCCCAGTCCTCACGCGTGGGCACGTGCACGCTGGAGGCCGCGAAGATCTCCTTGACGCGTTCGGTGACCGGCACGAAGTCCTGGGTCACGTACTTCTCGAAGAACTCCCCGCTGGCGTAGGTCGAGTCCTCGAAACCCACGAAGCTCTCCCCGCGCTCCACGGCCATCTCGTTCGACGCCGTCAGGGCGGCGAACAGGACGCTGGCGAAGTAGACGTTGGTGAAGTCCAGGCCCTCCTCGGAGCCGTAGTGGATGCGCTCGCGAGCCAGGAAGCCGTGGAGGTTCATCTGTCCCAGGCCGATGGCGTGCGACTCGTGGTTGCCCCGGTCGATGGAGGGCACGCTGGGCAGGTGGGTCTGGTCGCTGACGGCGGTCAGGCGCGCACGGCGGTGCGGATGGTGCGGGCGAAGTCCGGGGAGTCCATCGTCTTGGCGATGTTGAGGCTGCCCAGGTTGCAGGAGATGTCCTTGCCCACGTGGGCGAAGGTGAGGTCCTCGTTGAGCTCGCTGGGCTCGGAGACCTGAAGGATCTCGGAGCACAGGTTGGACATGACGACCTTGCCCTTGATGGGGTTGGCCCTGTTGACCGTGTCCTCGAACATGACGTACGGGTAGCCGGACTCGAACTGGATCTCGGCCAGGGTCTGGAAGAAGGTGCGGGCGTTGATCTTCTTCTTCTTGATGCGCCCGTCATCCACCATCTCGCGGTACTTCTCGGTGACGTTGATGTCCGCGAAGGGCATGCCGTAGACGCGCTCGACGTCGTAGGGGCTGAAGAGGTACATGTCCTCGTTGTTGCGGGCCAGCTCGAAGGTGATGTCCGGGATGACGACGCCCAACGAGAGGGTCTTGATGCGGATCTTCTCGTCGGCGTTCTCACGCTTGGTGTCCAGGAACCGCATGATGTCGGGGTGGTGGGCGTGCAGGTACACGGCCCCCGCTCCCTGGCGGGCCCCGAGTCTGGTTGGCGTAGGAGAAGGAGTCCTCCAGCAGCTTCATGACGGGGATGACGCCGCTGGACTGGTTCTCGATGCGCTTGATGGGGCGCCCATCTCCCGCAGGTTGCTCAGCAGGAGGGCCACCTCCGCCGCGCTTGGACAGGCTGGAGGGCGGAGTTGATGCCGCGGGCGATCGACTCCATGTTGTCCTCGATGCGCACGAGGAAGCAGGGAGACGGGCTCCCCGCGCTGGGCCTTGCCCTCGTTGAGGAAGGTGGGGGGTGGCCGGCTGGAAGCGGCCGGACATCATCTCGTCGACGAGGTCGAGGGTCAGCTGCTCATCGCCGTCGGCCAGGGTGAGGGCCACCATGGTGACGCGGTCCTCGAAGCGCTCCAGGTAGCGCTTCCCGTCGAAGGTCTTGAGCGTGTGGGACGTGTAGTACTGAAGGCACCCAGGAAGGTCTCGAAGCGGAACTTGTGGGCATAGGCGGCCTTGAAGGCGGTCTTGACGAACTCCGGGGAGTACTTGTCCAGGATGTGGCCCTCGTAGTAGCCCTCCTCGACCAGGTACTCGAGCTTCTCCTCCAGGTCGTGGAAGAAGACCGTGTTCTGGTTGACGTGCTGGAGGAAGTACTGCCGGGCCGCCTCACGGTCGGCGTCGAACTGGATCCCTGCCGTCCGCGTCGTAGAGGTTCAGCTTCGCGTTGAGCGCGTGGTAGTCCAGATCCGGGGAGGACACGGTCTCAGAGCCGGTGTCCGTCAGCGTGTCTGCCAAAAGTCTTCCAATCCTTCTTTGACGCGTGAGACGTCCGTGGGAGTGCCGAGCAGACTCATAGCGATACAGGAACGGCACCCCCAGCTTTGCTGGCGATGATGTCACCCGCCAGGGCAATAGGCCTGGCCGAAGTTGAGTGTTGCCCGAGGCGATGACGCCTCGGCACAGGGCCCGGTTGTCCGGGTTGTTGAGGAAGGCGATGACCTGCTTGGGCACCGCCCCTTGACGGAGCCGCCACCGTAGGTGGGCACAACCAGGACGTACTCATCGTCCACGGTCAGCGGCGGCTCCGTGCGCCTCAGGGGATGCGCGCCGTCGGGAAGCCGAGCTGCCCACGAATCGGTGCGTGTTCTCCGAGGTGGAGGAGAAGTAGACCAGCAGAGGCCCGCTGCTCACGGCGCGCCCCCGCGACCTCAGACCGCGACGGACTCGACGGCCAGGGCGAGGGTCTTGATCTTGTCCGGACGGAAGCCGGACCAGTGGTCCTCTCCGGCGACGACGACGGGAGCCTGGGCGTACCCCAGGGACTTGACCTGCTCGAGGGCCTGAGCGTCCAAGGAGATGTCCACCGTCTCGTAGGACAGGCCGGCCTTGTCCATGGCGCGGTAGGTGGCCGTGCACTGGACGCAGTTGGGCTTGCTGTAGATGGTGATCGCCATGTCCGTCTCTTCCTCAGGGTCGGGTGGCGGTGACTGCGGCCCGTCCCCTGACAGGGACTGCGCCGGCGGCACCACACGCTTGTCATTCACGGGAGGCCAGAACGGCCCCGCGGAGCAAGACACTACCCCTTGGGGTGATCCGGGTCCATCACCCCAAGATGCTGTGTCCAACGTGGTCCTGTGCACACCACCCCTCCCCTCTGTGGAAAACCTTCGTCTCGCTGTGGACGGCTGGTGGAGACAGTCTGCAGAGGCCTCATCGACGAGGCTCCACCCCATCTCCGCAATCCGCACAATGATGGTCCTGCACAGGTGCGACATCTATTCGGGACCCTTAACCACAGGCAGGGGTGGCCACCGTCGGCGCTCCACCCCCAGGCCTGGGGATGAAGACGCAGAATTCACCCCTTCAGACATGCCCGTTCGGCGTGTCGCCGCTTTCAGTAAACACCCAGAAAGCAGTCGGGGCCAGAAGTGGTTGAAGGCGATTGTTCCGGTCGCCACCTTCCGCTCATGTCGTATCGCAGGGTCGACGAGAGTCGCAGAGCCACGAGGATGTACCCGGAGTATCCGGAGTATGCAGCCTCACACCGAGTAAGAGACTCACGCTCTAGCATCTTTTACACAGATCGATTCATCGTTATGATATTGTAATAATACGGTTCCCAACCCACCTCCCCCAAGGACATCCTCATGCAGCAGGTGTTGCACGATCTACCACTGACACTGGCCTACATCGGCGCCGATCTGGTCGCCCTCACGCTCCTGGTCGGAGCCCTCTACATTCCGCGGCACGGTCGCCGCGACCTCGTAGCCGCCTACATCGGCGTCAACGTGGGCGTCCTGGCCGTCACCCTGCTGCTGTCGACGAGTCAGAACGTCGGAGCGGGCCTGGGCCTGGGCCTCTTCGGCGTCCTGTCCATCATCCGCCTGCGTTCCTCCTCTCGCCCAGGGGGAGGTGGCCTACTTCTTCGCCGCGCTGGCCCTGGGCCTGCTGGGCGGCATCAAGAGCCACCTCGTCATCGTCGCCATCCTCATGGCCCTCATCCTCGCCTCCCTGTGGGTGGGCGACCACCCGGCACTCATGCGCCGCAACCGCAACCAGACCGTCACCCTCGACCGAGCCATCAGCAACGAGAACGAGCTCATTACCGAGCTCGAGGACCTGCTCGGCGCCCAGGTGCGCAGCGTCGACCTCAAGAGCCTGGACCTGGTCAACGACACCACCATCGTCGAGGTCCACTACCGGCTGCGTCCTTGGTCCCGCACGGTGAAACCGGCTCAGCCACAGGTCGCCCAGGTGCATCAGGAAGGCACGCCGCAGGTTCCCCATCTGGTCCAGGAGGCTCCGCCTCAGGCTCTCAGTCAGGCCCCCGCTCAGGCTCAGCCCACCAACCAGCAGCTCTGGCCCGAGGTCCCCGTGGCCGACAGCGCCGCGAGAGCGGCCACCGCCCCACCTCGGTACGACTGGATCACCGGTCGCCGCCAGCAGCCCGCCTCCCAGCAACACGCTCCGGTGAGCACCCCACCGTCCATGGTGCAGCCCCACTACAACTGACCGGCCGGCTTCACCACTCCGGCGGTGCCGCCACGTAGACATCGCGCGTGCCCACGGCGTACCCGCCACGGGCTCACGGCGTACTGACCACGCAGCCACCGCCGCCTCCCCGTCACCGCTGCCACCCAGCAGCACCGGCTTCCCCACTCTCGTGACTCCCGATCCCGGAAAGGACTGCACCGTGCTGCACACCGACGGCATCAACACGATCACCCTCGCCGAGCTCAACTCCGAGGGCGAGCCTCCTGACCCGCATGGATCGCAAGTACCTGGTACCCCCGGCGACACCCAGCACGCCATCGACTACCTGGCCCCGCGAGCGCAGGTCCTCCAGATCGACGGCCTGCGCCACTTCCGCTACGCCTCGACCTACTTCGACACCCCCCAGCCTGGACGCTTACTTCCTGGCGGCCCGCAAGCGCCGTCGGCGTTACAAGATCCGCACCCGCACCTACCTGGACTCCGGACTGTGCTTCCTGGAGGTCAAGACCAACGGCTCACGCGAGTCCACGGTCAAGGACCGCTTTCAAGTACGACCCCGACGACGCCGACCGCGTCACGCCCGACGGTCGCCTGTTCGTCATCGAGCGCCTCGTGGAGTCCGGCACCTGCTCCCCGGACGAGGCGCGCATGATCGCCGAGGCCCTCGTCCCGGTCATGGACTCCACCTACAGCCGCACCACCCTGCACCTGCCCCATGACGAGGCCCGCGCCACCTTCGACACCCAGCTCACCTGGGACCTGTTCGGCCCCGATGGGAAGCGCCTCGAGCAGGGTGTCTCGGTGAGTCACCTCAACGTCGTTGAGACGAAGAACCCCTCCACGGCCTCCCCACGGACCGCCTCCTGTGGCATCAGGGGCATCGGCCGGCCCGCATCTCGAAGTACGCCACCGGCATGGCGCTGCTGTACGCCAACCTGCCCACCAACCGGTGGAACCGCACCATCAAGCGGGACCTGGGGCGCTACTGGCGTCAGGCCCAGTCGCGCCAGCTCGCTGCCTGAGCAGCAGGCGTCACGCTCCCATCCCGCCTTTAACAGCGCCTTCGGAGGTCATGGGCACCGCCCGCCTCCGGAGGCGCTGTTCGCCGCCTCATGCCGTGGCGGGACAAGTCATGCCTCCCCCATGCCCTGTTCACAGCCCGCTCATGGAATGCGCCCGTTGACTGTTTCTCACCGGACGGAGCCGCACGCCACCGAGGCGCGCTGAGGGCGCACCTCTGCCGCCCATCCCGCGGCCAGGCCCCGTCACCGGTCCGATTGACCCGACAGGAGCCTCCCGATGAGCCTGACCACTCTGACCTACATCGCCGCCGACCTGATCGCCCTCGCCGTCCTGGTCGGGGCGCTCTACGCCCCCCGCCACGCGCGCAAGGACCTCATGGCCGCCTACATCGGTGTCAACGTGGGCGTCCTGGCCGTCACGCTTCTGCTGTCGACGGCGAGCGTCGCGGCCAGCCTGGGCCTGGGGCTCTTCGGCGTCCTGTCCATCATCCGCCTGCGCTCCACCGAGCTGGCCCAGCACGAGGTGGCCTACTTCTTCGCGGCCCTGGCTCTGGGCCTGCTCGGCGGGATCGAGACGGCGCCGATCGGGATGGTGGCGGCCCTCATGGGCATTGTCGTCGCAGCCCTGTGGATCGGTGACCACCCTGCGCTCATGCGCCGCAACCGCCACCAGGTGATCGCCCTCGACCACGCCATCACCAACGAGACCGCCCTCATCGCCCACCTGGAACACACCCTGGGCGGGCAGGTCCGCTCGGTGGAGGTCCAGCGCCTCGACCTGGTCAACGACACCGCCACCGTCGACGTCCGCTTCCGCGTGCCGCGCCACACCCCCGCTGAGCTCGAGCTCGCCCCGGCATCCGACGACGTCGTCCCCCGCCCCGCAGCCGGCCGCCGAGCCGTCCGGCGCCGTCACCCGAGAGGCGCAAATCGCTCAGCCCTGGGTCGGCGCGCGCCTGAGCACCGCGCACACCGACGCCCGCCCCCAGCACGTTGGAGACCCAGCCCTCACCATGACGCCGGCCGCCCAGTACGTCACCCGCTCCGCCGCGCAGTCGGCAGCGTCGCCCACGGCCGGCTCCGGCAGCCAGGCGGCCTCCTCTGCGGCCATGGCCTCCCAGTGACCGGCGGCCCGACGACAGACAGCCAGACAGGACAGACCAGGACAGACAAAGGACCCCGATGATGACCTCGACCAATATCTCGACGGCGATCCCAACGGCGACTGTGAGAACCTCCCCGGCAGCGTCCTCCGCGGGGTCTCAGGCTCCGACGTCGGCCCCCTGAGCACCGACCACCTGACCTCGACCAGCCTCGCCGAGGCTCAACAGCGCCGCCGGCCTGCTCACCCGGGTGGACCGCAAGTACCTGGTGCCGCTGGAACGTGCGCAGGAGCTCGTGGGCGACCTCACCTCCGAGGCCCGGGTCCTGGACATCGATGGACGGCGCCGGTTCTCCTACGCCTCGACGTACTTCGACACCCCGGGGCTGGAGGCCTTCATGCTCGCGGCCCGCAAGCGGCGTCGGCGCTTCAAGGTGCGCACCCGCACCTACCTGGATACCGGCCTGTGCTTCCTGGAGGTCAAGACCCGCGGCGCGCGCGGCACCACCGTCAAGCGGCGCATGGGCTACCACCCCGACGACGCCTCCCGCCTCACCGGCCCGGGCCGCTCCTTCGTGGCCGTCTGCCTGGCGAGCACCGGGGTCACTGGTCCGGCCGCGGCCCGGGAGATCGCCGCCGCGCTGCGGCCGGTGCTGGCCACCACCTATGAGCGCACCACCCTGCACCTGCCTGACGCCGAGGCCCGCGCCACCATTGACACGGCCCTGACCTGGCGACGCCTGACGCCCGGGGCCCGCACGAGGACCACCGCCGCCGGCGCCGGGGCTCCGCAGGCCCTGCGCCCGGCCCACCTGACCGCGGCCATCAACGACGGCGAGCCGGTGGCGGTGACGGGCGTCGCCGTCGTCGAGACGAAGAACCCGGCCACCCCCTCACCTGCGGACCGCGCCCTGTGGGATGCCGGTCACCGCCCCACCCGCATCTCGAAGTACGCCACCGGCATGGCGCTGCTCCACCCCGAGCTGCCCGCAAACCGCTGGTACCGGACCCTGACCCACGAGCTCGCCGACCTGTTCGGCACCGACCGCTCCAGACTGGAGAGCATCGGCGCCACCCGCACCACCGCGAGCGCCGCCTGAGCGCCGCGCACCAGACCACCCACGATCCGATACCGGACCCGAGAAGAACCTAAGAAGAAGAGGCCAGACACCATGAAGACCACCACGATGACGACCAAGCCCCTGAACCGACTCCGCCGCCGCGCGACCGGAGCCGTCGCGCTCCTGGCCGCGATCGCCCTGGCGGCCGGCTGCTCGATCTCCTCGGCCTCCGGCAACGCCGGCGCCTCGAGCTCAAGTGAGTCGGACACGACGTGGACGACGATCTCCTCCTCGGTCGCTACGGCGTCGACCGGCGCGAGCGTCTCCGACATCCTGGGCGCCAACGTCTCGGTGGAGGACGCCTCGAGCTCCGCGGACGACGCCGGGACCACGGACACGTCGTCGGCCACCACGATCACGTTGTCGGGGTCGTCGGCTTCGGCCAGCGGGTCGGCGTCGAGCAATGTGAAGGTCGACGGGGGCACCGTCACCATCGGCGGCGGCGGCACCTACGTCCTCAGCGGTGAGACTCAGCAACGGGCGGATCGTCGTCAACGCCCCCAAGGCCGATGTGCGCCTGGTCCTCAAGGGCGCGAGCATCACGAGCTCGGACGGGCCCGGCCATCGACATCCAGGACGCCGGCAAGGCGATCGTGGTCCTGGCCAAGGACTCCAAGAACACGCTGACCGACGGCGCGAGCTACGCCTCGGGGCAGGAGGCCACCGCGGCCCTGTTCTCCTCCGACACCCTCACCGTCACCGGGACCGGCCAGCTGGACGTGACCGGCTCCTACAAGGACGGCATCTCCTCCAAGAACGGTCTCATCATCACCGGGAACGCCACCATCAAGGTTAAGGCCGCCGACGACGGCCTGCGCGGCAAGGACTACCTGGTGGTGGAGTCCGGGACGCTGACGGTGGAGGCCGGCGGCGACGCCCTGAAGTCCAGTGAGGGCGATGATGAGACGAAGGGCTTCATCTCCCTGGGCAAGGCGAGCATCACGCTGACCTCCTCCGACGACGCGATCTCGGCGACCACGGACGTCACCGTGAAGGACACGACCCTGACGATCACGGCCGGCGGCGGGCAGGCCAACGCCACTGTGGAGGAGAAGGGTGCGCCCGGGCAGGAGTCGACGGCGGACTCCTCGACGCCCTCACCCAAGGGCATCAACGCTGGGGTGAGCTACACGCAGGACTCCGGGACGGTCACCGTCAACGCGGCCGATGAGGGGCTGCAGGCGCCGTTCGTCAACGTGTCCGGCGGGGAGCTGTCCATCGCGGCGGGCGACGACGGCATCAACGCCTCCAACGGCGACCACGTCATCGAGGGGCACGAGAATGCCGACTCCGAGTCCGACGACGGCTCGGTGCTCACAATCAGCGGCGGCGAGGTGGAGGTCTCCTACGCATCCTCCGACGGCATCGACTCCAATGGCTCGGCCTACGTCAAGGGCGGGATCGTGGTGGTCTCGGGGCAGGCCGGTGCGATGGACGGCGCGGTGGACGCCAACGGTGAGAGCCAGCTCGTGGGGCTGACGGGCTCGCCGTCGGTGAGCGCGGGGGACACGCTCACCGTCACGGATGCTTCCGGGGTCGCAGGTGGCCTCGGTCAAGGTCGACTTCACGGCTGAGGGCGATCACGGTGCTGGGGCTCACGGAGGGTCAGCAGTACACGGTGGCGACGTCGTCGGGCGGCTCGGCCACGGGGACGGCCTCGGCGCTGTCGGCCGGGATGGGCGGCCCCATGGATGGTGGCCAGGGAGGACAGGGCAGCCAGGGCGGTCAACCCGGCGGCGGCCAGGGCCAGCAGTCCAGCAACCAGAACAGCAAGTCCAGCACCGCCCAGAGCAGCTGACCCGGGGTGGACACCGAAGGTGGGGGCCGCAGCGCAACGCTGCGGCCCCACACTCAAACAACATGCCGTGCTGGCGAGCTCGGTTCCTTCCAAGATCGAGCCCCTGTCCGTCAGGTCTGCGTCAGCTGCTGACGAGTCTGCTCACGGTGCTCCTCAATCCATGTGGCCACCGACGTTGGTAGGCCTTCGGCGTCACCGGCCGCCCAGGCCTGACAGAACCGTTCGATCATCTCGTCAACGACGTCAAGAACGTCATCGTCGTCGACATTGAGAGCCGCTTGAAGCCGTGCGAAGTGATCCCGGGAGATCTCCGAGAGTCGCGTTGTACCGAAGAAGGGGAGGCCCAGGTCTGCCTGTTGGGGGTAGACGGCCGTGCATACGAGGTCGTAGGCGGGAGAGAGCCGCGCTATCTTCCGATCCGGGTAGATGAGTGACCAGTTCTTGAGGTGGGCGTCCCCGTTCCCGACAAACAGGTTGAAAACCGTCCGGCGCACCATCTCCCGCAGCGAGGCATGATCCCGCCCGCGGTAGGCGATGGCGGCAACGGCCTCAACCGTGGAGCGGTACTTCCCCTCACCAAGACCGAAGCGTCCCAGCACCTGGGCGAAGTCCTCAATATGCACGCGCCCTTCGGCGGTCCGATCGAAGCGGCGCACCACGTAGGCCTCGTCCTCATCAGACGGCCATGCTCCTTCTCCCAGCTCATCCACCTGATTGCGGTGCCTCACGTGAACCTCGGGAACTTCGATACCGACTTCGCCTGCCAACCACATCACAGCGGCCTCGTTCGCCACGAGCCCCGGATAGTTCCCATCAGGTGTTTTCACGATCCAGCCGCCATCCTCACCATGGGCGGGGAGTACCAGGCGGTCGCCCTCCTGGCGCATGGAGAACTTCAGCCCCATCCCCGCCAAGGAGAAGCGCAGGCGTGCGGAAGGTTTGGGCACGTTCACGAGCCCACCAGCCGCTGCCTCGAAACCCTCATCGATAGGCGCATCGGGATCGGGGACGACCTGGACGGCTCCAGGCAGATCCGCCCCGATCCGCGTAAGGAGGTCGATCTCACGGTTGGTGTCGACTCTCTGCTCACGAGCAATCAGCTCCCTGAGGCGTCCCTCGGGCAGGAGATTGGAGAACCACGCGGGCACCCAGTTGGTCGCCCGAGGCTGCTTGCGCGGGTGGTCCTCGAACCAGCGTCCCAGCACTGCGCGGTTCGGACGGTCCCAGTAGTCCCGGTCGAAGACGAACTTCGTGAAGGCGTCTCTGCGATGGATCGCTCCAACATGCTCCCCGTGGAGGAGTACCGCGTAGACCGCTTCCATCATGACGCTTCACTTTCCTGCCAGTCCTCGTCGGCGATGTAGTCACCGAGCGGTGGGGTGTCCTCGTGCCCGTATGCGGTCCGCGCCTTGATGAAGTTGTCGAGGTAGCTGCGCAGCAGCTCAGTTCTCGCCTCTATAGCGTCGTTGTACTGGTTCTCCTGGAGGTCATGCAGGATCTGCTCGTTCAGAAGCAACGAGGCGAGATCGGACTCACCATCCAGGGAGAGAAGAGATCTTGACGATCTCTTGTCGAGATCACCTTGTTAGCGGCGACAGGGGCTCCGTCCGGAAGAGCGGAGGCAGGGACCAGGTCGGAGACAATACCTCGCGGCGTCGTCTCCCCTCGAGTTGCGCAGCCAGCGTCTCCACTGTTAGTGGGGCGCCCGAGTCAGGATCCACCGGTTCCAGGTTCCACATCGCAGCGAGGATCACCTTGCTGTCGGAGCGAGTGGCTCGGAACACACGGAGATCAGGGACCTGCGGAAGGTTCGAGAGTGCCGCAGCGTTGAGAAGTCTTTGGACCGACTCCGACTCCTGACCAGGGACGAGACAGGCAGCCATATCGCGAAGGTCCGTCTGCGAGCCATTGATACCGAGGTCATCAGCGCCGACGCTCGTGCGCCAGAACCAGCGTCGAAGCAGTTCAAGATTACGGTCCTGAGCGTGCGGGAAGAAGGAGAAGAATCTTGCCAGAACCAGCAGTTGGAATCGAAACGGAAGGAACGTCATATGGGGGATACCGCACTGCTGGAGGAACAGCACGGCATCCACAAGAGACCGCTCCGTTTCCAGATACGCCTCCTCCTGACTTTCATTGGGAAAAATCACTGACAGCCCGACGACTCGGGGAGAATTTCCCCATGAACGTCGCGGGTGACGTCCGTGTGGCGTCGCACCAGGAGCGCCTGAACCACGACCTTGTCCGCTAAGACACCGAAATGGGTTCGCTCGTCAATGTGCGCGGCAATACCCGTCGTCGTCAACCCATCACTCGGACCACTGTGAATCGCATCGAAGATCTCCGCGGCATTGATTTTCTTACCCTCGATTATTGATTCGGTCGAACACCTCCCGAAGAACCACCTCATCAGCATCCTCCATGATGGTCGCAGGGGACCGAGACATCAGCGAGTCTCCCGGTCACATCCTGGATATGCGAGGCATACTCCGTTCCATCAGGGATTGTCTCTCAACCACGCCAGTGCACGTCCCAGATCGAGACAGGTCGGGTAAAGGCACGATGAGTGATGCCCTGAATCACGCACAGGGACAACCTTCTGCTCCTCCAAGGAATACCCCAGGGAGAACCTCGGATCGTGCGCACCTTCTGGGTCCATGACGTTGACGAGGCTGGTGATGCGTTGCTGACCATCCACCACCCACAGGGCATCCAGGATGCTGCCGGCTTCAATGTCAAGGGCACCGATCCTCAGATGTTCCGCCTCAGCCTCCCGCTTCCAAAAGCAGAAGGCTGCCGATCGGATAGCCACGAAGCACGGAGTCAACGAGATTGAGGACATCCTGCTTCTCCCAGCGGAAGGAGCGCTGGAACTGCGGCACGCGCAGACGGCCGGATTTCACCAGTGAGCGCAGTTGCGCAATGCTGTAGCTCTGGCTGCTGGAGACTGCCTGCGGTTCGCTCATACATCAATTATGCCGAACCGTGCCGACATCATCGATACGCCCTTAAGACCGCCCATCGCTCCTGACGGCGATCAGCACTCCACGACGTTGACGGCCAGGCCGCCGCGGGAGGTCTCCTTGTACGTGGCGAGTATGTCCTCGCCGGTCTGGCGCATCGTCTCGATAACGGTGTCGAGGCTGACGGCGTGCCGGCCCTCGCCCCACAGGGCCACACGGGCAGCGTTCTCCACCTGAGTGGGCGTTTCGCTCAGGGCCTCAGCCATGTGGCGACCGCCATCGAGGAGGCCGATCCGACCTCCTCTGGCAACCCACCTCGGCCCCGGCGATCGAGGCATTGGTCTTGATGAGCCCGCCCACGGCAGTGGCGACCAGCAGTCCAACTGCCAGCAGTCTGCGCCCCACCCCTCAGCCAAAAATGGTTCAAGAAGAAATCAGATATAACCACTCCGCGACAAGACTCACTCCACTAACATGAACAGCATGCTAACTACGCTGCTATCGCAAACAGTTTTGTTGATACACCTTCAAGAGTTTTGTGGTAGCATCGCGTCCAACGGCACGAAACCATCTGGTACTGCCATGGAGTCAATAAATGATCTCTTAATCAGTTTGCGATCAAGTCCACTAAGCCAGTAGAATCTTTCTTTATTTCCGCGTTGATTCTCATTACTACTGATTTCAAACCATCCAGGAGAAAGCATCAGCCAATCTGGCGCCTCGGCGTAAGCGACAACGTAACGAACTACTGGAACCCTGCAGCAAGACCGCGTAGGAGAATCGCTAGCGGTTCGCTTTCATCACGACGATGACCAGCAGCCAATGCTGTGACGATCGGGATCGCATAGGAACTACTTTGGCCGATTCTGTCGACCTACTTAATTTCGTAAGCCGCACACCAGCAGCCTCTATGGACTCCATATTAAACTATTTTCTTTGATCGTCTTTTCACTCCATTTATTTCAAGTTCCTCAAGCGCGTACTGATCTCAGCGTCTCCTGTCGATCCCAAACCCTCACCTTATTGGAAACGCCGAAGCTAAGGTTATCGTGTTTCATTAATATTGTAGGACTAACTGTCTTACTTGACGTACCATCACCACTGCGTCAAAACGATCGATTCAACTACACCAACCTAGTCAGTTTCTGCTTGAAATTGAGGAGGTGATATACAAACGTGAATCCAGAAAAGGAAATCATAGGACCTTTGCATAACCGATCGAGATTCCATTCCTTACACTGCGAGACGCCTCTCACCAGCTATATTAGAATTCGGCATCGCCACCCACTCGAGTACGAGCGAAAGACGTACTGACTCGACATTAGTCAAGCGTGTGGCGGCAATCAACGAAACAAGTTAGCCAGTAAGCTTGTAGTTGAATACCGCACACCGGAACGACATTAGCAAACGCAAGCGCAGTTGCGCACCGTAAGAAGCAAAACTAGATTCTGGGACAAACTGCTGAGCAGAGCTGAACATCGACAGAAGAACGGTCTTCATTCCGGCAATTGATCTATGCAAGGTACGAAGAGGCACAGTTAGAAAACCTGATTCACAAGGCACCAGTCGATACGAACAAGCCAGATAAACCAACTGCTCTGATGCGCAGCAGTGCTAAGCAGCCTGAAATGCGGCAATCCACACCATATCCAAAGAAGGAACCGAGGTTCTCAAAATTTGCGGATTGATTTCGCTGTCACTAGATACGATCCTCAGGCAACAGATACCGCATCCATCTATCAGCGTGCACCAGAAGCTTCCAGCAAATGCACATCTCCCCGGCTGCGTGACGGCGATGACTTACTCGAGACCGAGCTACGACTATTCAAAACGATGCTCGTCGAAATTTCTTTATCTCAACACTCACTCTGTCGAGTTTTACATGAAATAGAAAGTAGCCAAATGCGTACTCACCATGAACCCACCAGAAGATATGCGCCACATCAGCTTACTAATGCATTAATTGACGCACTCATTATCAAACCGGCATCCCCACGAACACAAATTCCTACCAACTCCTTAATGCATTGATTTCCTCTCCCAGTAACTACGCTGAGTTCTCCTTAACTGAGAATTCTAGTGGCTCTTCAAATCACCCATTCCCTGATCGCTCAGAAATATCTCTTGCTGTATAAACTCTCATCTCACTGCTGGAGTGCCTTTGAGCCCTGAACTTACCTCCGACCATAGCATGAAGTACGATGAGTGACGCCGTGGCAGCACTGCTGGGAGCATAAGCCTATACGCTCATCTGGGCAAGCGGGCTGTCATCAAACATACTGCGTCCCTTTGTGGAACGGTTACGCTACCACCATGGAGTTTCTAGAAACAAGAAGCTAGGACTTCTTCTCCGCGGTGGCATCCGTCGTCCGGCGATGAGTCACAGAGGATCGCACATAGTAATCTGCGCCGGACCGAGCATGGCTTTTTGATATTCTCTCGACAACCTGCTGCGGTGAGCTGCACCGTGATTTTACGAGACAGAGACAGTAAATCCGTTACTATCGGTTTTACCGACCTTGCGTTGGCATGGAGAGCCGTCGTCGGAAATCGAATCTCACCTCAGAGAACATTTCTTTTGACAGCAAGCAAAGCGAGTCGAACGATCGCAAGCTGATTAGAAGCCGTAAACGACACCGGCGATGCCGCGAGATCCCTCGAGAAATCTGGGATGAGTGAGGAGGCGAGAAACTCGCGCATCTCTGCTCGCATGGACGAAGCAACACCAGATAGAAGACAACTGAGGAATTTGCTAGACAAGCACCGGTCAGCACCCCTCTCCCGCACCTTCCTTCAACCGGACCGCCCAGTTTAGCAGCTGATCGGGCAGTTTAAGTAATCGCCGAAAGGCGTCGACCGTCACGCCCGATCCAATAACGGGGGCTTAGATGCAAAGCGTAAACGCTGCTTTTGCTCACGCTCCACGACGTTGACGGCCAGGCCGCCGCGGGAGGTCTCCTTGTACTTGGCGAGCATGTCCTCGCCGGTCTGGCGCATCGTCTCGATGACGGTGTCGAGGCTGACGGCGTGCCGTCCCTCGCCCCCACAGGGGCCATGCGGGCGGCGTTGATGGCCTTGACGGCGGCCACCGCGTTGCGCTCGATGCAGGGGATCTGGACGAGTCCGCCCACCGGGTCGCAGGTGAGCCCCAGGTTGTGCTCCATGGCGATCTCGGCGGCGTTCTCCACCTGCGCGGGCGTCCCGCCCAGGGCCTCGGCCAGGCCGGCAGCCGCCATCGAGGAGGCCGACCCGACCTCCCCTGGCAGCCCACCTCGGCCCCCGCGATCGAGGCGTTGGTCTTGATGAGCCCGCCCACGGCGGTGGCGGCGAGCAGGAAGCGGCGGGCGCCGTCGTCGTCGGCCCCGGGGATGAAGCGCTCGTAGTAGGCCAGGACCGCCGGGACGATGCCGGCCGCGCCGTTGGTGGGGGCGGTGACGACGCGGCGCCCGGCGGCGTTCTCCTCGTTGACCGCGAGCGCGAACAGGTCCACCCAGTCCATGCCGCGCGGGGGTCGGCCATGGTGAAGGCGGCGGCCCGGGCCGCTCGACTGGGCGCGCAGCCGCTCGTGGAGGGCCTTGGCGCGCCGGCGCACCCCGAGCCCGCCGGGCAGGATGCCCTCGGCGTTCATGCCGGCCTCGATGCAGGCGCGCATCGTGGCGCGCAGGCGGTCCAGGTAGGCCATGACCTCGTCCCGGCTGCGGGCGGAGAGCTCGTTGGCCAGGACGACGTCGGACACGCTCAGGCCCTCGCGCTCGCAGATCGCCAGCATCGCGGCCGACGTGGTGAAGGGGAAGGGGCGCGGGGGTGGCGTGGGACCTGGGTGGCGGAGGCGGTCGCCAGGGCCTGGATCGACGGCGACCCGGGGGCGCCGACGTCCTCCATGACGAAGCCGCCGCCCACGGAGTAGTAGGTGCGGCGCAGGATCTCGGCGCCGCTGGCGCAGTAGGGCGGTCAGGGTCATGCCGTTGACGTGGTAGGGGCAGGACCCGCCCGGGCAGGAAGTGGATGTCGGCGCTCGGGCTGAAGGGGACGGGGCCGACGCCGTCGACCACCAGCTCGCCGGCGGCCTCGACCTCCTCCATGAGGGACTCGCACACGACGGCGGGGACCGTCTCGGGCTCGTAGCCGGCCAGGGCCCATGACGGCGGCGCGGTCGGTGGCGTGCCCGCGGCCCTGTGGCGCCGAGCGAGCCGTAGAGCTCGACGGTGACGCGGGTGGGCTGCGGCAGGCCGGCGCCGGGGGCAGGTGAGGCGCACTCGCCGTCGGATGCCCCCGCGCCGCCCGGGCGGACCGCCTCGGCCAGGGGCACGGCTGAAGGCCCGGCCGGCCCGCATGGGGACCCACGGTGGGGAGGAGGAGGGGCCGATGCCGATGCGCATGAGGTCGAAGACGCTCAGCGGGCGGGGCGCCTGCTCGACGTCGATGGCCCCGGCCAGCAGGGGCGGCGGGCGTGGCCGAGTCCAGCGCCGTCGAGACGAGCGCGGTCTCCCTGGGCGAGCGGGTGCTCGGTGACCGCCGTGGTCGCAGAACCGGCTGCGGAATCAGGGGGACGGTGTCGAGGAGGAGAGGCTGCGGCGGGTCACGTCCTAATGATGCACGTCCGGCGCCCGGGACCCAACTCCGTGCCGGGACCTGGTCCGTCTCAGTCCGTGGGGCGCACCAGCCACCAGGCGGCGTAGGGCGGCACGGGCACGCGCCCTCCCCGCCCCGTCCAGTGACGTGGAGCCCGAAGGGGACCGTGTCGGTCAGGACGTCGGTGGCCCCTCATGACCCCGAGTCGGGCGAGCTGGTCGGCGGCCACCGACCGCCACTGCGGCGTCACGTTGTACACGCCCACGAAAGCTGCCGCGCGGGTGGTCGCGGTAGGTCACCAGCACCCCGGGGTCGTCGACGTCCTGGACCTGGGTGCGCACGGCGGCGTCGAGCTGGGGCAGGCCGGCGCGCACCCGCGCCATGTGCGCCAGGTCGGTGAAGACGCGCCCCTCGACGGTGGAGCGGTCGCGCCGGTTGGCCAGCCGGGCCTCGTCGAGGCGGGGGCGCCCGGCCCAGCGCGAGTCGGCCTCGTGGCCGGGCTCGGTGTCCCAGTTGGGGTCGTTGGGCTGGGCGAGCTCGTCGCCGCTCCACAGGACGGGGATGCCGCCCCACCCGTAGACGATGGCGTGGGCCATGCGCAGGGCATGGATCCGCTCCTCGCGCCAGGTCCGCAGCGACTCGATCTCGTGCTCGGGGAGTCTCGTCGGTGATGCCCTCCCAGGCCTCGGTGGCGGCCTCGATCCCGATGAGTGAGGGCGGCCGTCCCGGCGGTGCGCCGGTCCCCGGTGGCCGGGTTGTGCTGGAAGACGAGGGCCCTGCGGCGTCGGAGGTGGGGTACTCGCCGCTGTACCAGTCGGCCAGGAAGGACCGGTGGTCGTAGCCGGACAGGGCCCACGGCGGCCGCGTCGTCGTCGTCGATGGCCCAGCCGATGTCGTCGTGGCAGCGCAGGTGGGTGATCCAGGTGGCGGTGGTCGGCTCGACCGGCAGGGTTCTGGAGGGCCTCGACGGCCAGCGTCGTGTCGCGCGCGGCGAGCATGGACCAGACCTGGACCATGAGGGAGTTGTGGTAGGCCAGGTCGGAGACCTTCCCGGTGTACTTGCCCTGGCGAGGTACTGGAGGAGCTCGGTGGGGGCGACGATCGCCTCGGCCTTGAGGGTCGAGGGCGGGGCAGGCGATGCGGGTCAGGGCGCGCAGGACCTCGGTGATGGCGTGGACCTCGGGCTGGCCCTGGCAGTCGGTGCCCTTGCGCTTGATGGTGAAGGCGATGGCGTCCAGGCGCAGCACCTCGACACCCCGGTTGGCCAGGTCCAGGACGATGCCGGCGAACTCGGCCATGACGTGGGGGTTGCGCCAGTTGAGGTCCCACTGGAAGGGAGTTGAAGGTGGTCCACACCCAGCCGCCCACGCCGTCGTCCCAGGTGAAGTTGCCGGGGGCGAAGTCGGGGAAGACCTCCGGCAGGGTGCGCTCGTGAGGCGTCGGGCTCGGTGCGGTCGGGGAAGATGAGGAAGTAGTCGCGGTAGTGCTGCTCGCCGGCGCGGGCCCGCACCGCCCACTCGTGCTCGGCGGCCACGTGGTTGAGGACGAGGTCCACCACCAGGGAGATGCCCTCGGCGCGCAGCTCGCCGGCCAGGTGCTCGAGGTCCTCCATGGTGCCCAGGTCCGGGCGCACGGTGCGGTAGTCGGCGACCGCGTAGCCGCCGTCGGAGTCGCCGGGGCGCGGGGTGAGCAGGGGCATGAGGTGGAGGTAGGTGACGCCCAGCTCGCGCAGGTAGTCGATGCGGTCCTCCACGCCGCGCAGGGTGCCGGCGAAGCGCTCGGTGTAGGCGGCGTAGCCGACGCGGCCGGGGTGCTGGGCCCAGGCGGGGTCGAGGGTGCAGGGCCAGGTCCAGGCGGCGCAGGCTCGTAGTCGCGCTCCGCGTAGGCCCGGGCGGCCAGGGCCAGCAGGTTGAGGGCCTCCTCCTCGGCGGCGTCGCCGTAGAGGGTGGTGAGCCCGTCGAGGAGGTCGGGGTACCAGGCCTCGGCACGCGTGAGGAAGATGTCCCGCTCGACGGCCTCAGGCGGGTCCAGGACGTGGAAGACGATGTCGTTGAGGGAGGCGGGGAGTGGGGACGGTGGCGCTCATGAGATCCATGGTCCCCGATTCGACGCCGGCGCGGTACTGATTCCTCACTCTCCCGTCGGCCGGGGCATCAGGACCCGACGGCGTCGTAGGACTCGCGGTGAGCCAGGATCTGGGCGGAGTGGGTGTGGATCCAGGTGCGCAGTGCGTCGATGGGCGCCTGGAGGCTGCGACCCAGGTCGGTCAGGCTCGTAGTCGACCCGCGGCGGCACCCGGCAGCTGGGTGCGCGTCACCAGGCCGTCGCGCTCCATGGATCGCAGCGTCTGGGTGAGGACCTTGGGCGTCACCCCGCCGATCCGCGAGCGCAGTTCGCCGAAACGGCTCGGTCCCTCGGCCAGAACCATCACCACCAGCGGGAGTCCAGCGGTCGACGACGTGACGCAGCACCGTGCGCGACGGGCAGGCGGGCGAGAGGACGTCGAAGTCGAAGACCGCCGTCCGGGATCCCTCCCCGGAGGGAGCCGCACAGCATGGGGCGCTCTCCCGAGGAACATCCTCTCCCGACTCGCCTGGGGACAGCTCCATCGCGCTCTCCGCGCCCGCGGTGTCGGTGCCGCGAGCAGGCGGTCGGCGCTCCTCGCACTGCTGGCGCCGCCTTGAGCCGCCTTCCGACGCTCAGCCATCAGCCCCTCAGTCCGTGACACAACACACTCCCTTAGTTACTTTGAGGGTGCTCAGTATCCAAATCATACCATCAAGTCATCGCGAGGTTGCCGGCACCCGGCACACTCACCTCGGAGCAGCATCGCACCCACTGGAAGGAAGACTCATGAAGATCACTGTCATCGGAGGAACCGGAATGGTCGGCTCGGCCACCGTCACCGAGGCCGCCGGCCGCGCCATGCGAGGTCGTCTCCGCCTCGCGCTCGGGCCGTCACGCCGAGGGCGCTACGCAGGACGTCACCCTCACCCTGGCCGACACGCAGGCCGTGGTCGACCTCATCAACAGCTCCGACGCCACCGTCATCACGGTCTCCGCCGGCCGCGGGAGAGTCCGCCCAGCCCGTCATCGACGCCCACCGCGACCCTCATCGCCGCCGCCCCCCACCGGCCGGCTCATCGTCGTCGGCGGCGCCGGCTCCCTGCTCACGCCCGACGGCACCCGCCTGGTGGACACCCCCGGCTTCCCCGGGAGTACAAGACAGAGGCCCTGGCCTTCGCCGAGGTCCTCGACCTCTACCGCGAGGCCGGCAGCGCCCTGAACTGGACCCTGCTCTCCCCGCCCCGGAGTTCACCGACAAGCCGCGCACCGGCACCTACACCGAGGGCGCCGACCAGCCCGCGGGCAGCGAGATCTCCGTGGCCGACTTCGCCGTCGCCCTGGTGGACGAGGCTGAGAAGGACGCGCACCGCGGCCACCGCTGGACCATCGCCAACGCCTGAGCCCGCGGCCGCTCGCAGCGCGCCCGCCGAGCCGGGCCGGCCCCATGCGACCGGCCCGGCTTGGCTCGTGCACCCCGGCCGGTGCAGGCTAGAGGCATGAATGCCATCGCCCTGACCATCGCCGGCTCCGAGGCCTCGGGCGGCGCCGGCACTCAGACCGACCTCAAGACCTTCCACACCCTCGGCGTCTTCGGCTGCACGGCCCTGACCTGCATCGTCTCCATGGACCCCTAAGGACGGCTGGAACCACCGCTTCGTGCCGGTGGATCCCGGCGTCATCGCCGACCAGATCGAGACCTGCGCCGCCGTCCACTCGCGCGTCGACGCCGTCAAGATCGGCATGCTGGGCACCGCACCCACCATCGACGTCGTCGAGCAGGCCCTGGAGACCTACGACTTCCCCACCGTGGTGCTCGACCCGGTCCTCATCTGCAAGGGCCAGGAGTTCGGGGGCGCCCTCGAGGTGGACAACGCCCTGCGCACCAAGATCCTGCCGCGCGCCACGATGACCACCCCCAACCTCTTCGAGGCCGCCACGCTGGCGGGCATGGAGGAGATCACCACCGTCGAGCAGCTCAAGGACGCCGCCAAGCGCATCCACGACCAGGGCGTCCCCAATGTCCTGGCCAAGGCCGGCCCGTCGTTGGGCACCGGCACCGCCCTGGACGTCTTCTACGACGGCACCACCCTGGAGGTCCTCGAGGTTGAGGCCGTGGGCACCGAGCGCGTCCACGGCGCCGGCTGCACCCTGGCCGCCGCGGTGACTGCCGAGCTCGCCAAGGGCGCCGCCCCGCTTGAGGCCGCCGTCACCGCCAAGGAGGTCGTCTCCTCCTCCATCCGGCACGGGCTGCGCGGCAACATGCCCTTCCTCTACGTCTACCAGGGCGAGTACCGGCCGGCCTGAGGCCTCGCCACCACGGGCTGCGCCGCAACATGCCGCCTCACGTCTGGGGCGAGTACCAGCCCGCCTGGGGCACTCGCACCGGGCCCCTCAGTTCCTCACCGATCCTCCCGCCTCACCATCCGCCGCCGACGGTCTCCAGCTCCGTCGGCGGCGGACTTTCACCATCGGTAGATAGATTATCTAGTAACTATGTAGTCTATAAACCATGGACTCATCAGCAGCACGCCTCCTGCGCGGATTCCTGGAACCCTGCCTGCTCTCACTGCTGGCCGAGCACGCCGACTACGGACTGTCCCTGGCACAGCGGCTCGCCCTCGCCGGGCTGGATGAGGTGCCCGGCGGCACGCTCTACCCGGCTCTCATGCGCCTGGAGAAGCGCGGCCTCGTCGCGGTCTCCTGGCGCCCCTCCACCTCCGGGCCCGCCCGCAAGTACTACGAGCTGACCGACGCCGGACACACGGAGCTCGCCGCACGACGGGCCGAGTGGCGAGCCTTCTCCACGGCGGTCGGCGCTCTCATCGAGGGCCGGAAGGGTACGCACGGAGGCCCCCGCATGAGCCGGCCCGAGGAAGCCAGGGGATCCGGTGCCGGACGCGACGGCCGACTGGTACCGACGCTTCGAGGCGGAGCTCGCCTTCCACGGCCTGCCGACCTCCGAGGTCGAGGCGCACGGCCGCCTCAACCCGGGCCGAGGCAGAGGCGGCCGGAGAGACACCCGGCGACCCTGTACGGTCCGGCAGTCCTCTACGCCCGCGAGGTCGCCTCCCGCACTGCGGGACTACCAGCGCATGCCGCCCACGCACAGCTCGTCACCCCACGCTGCCGCCTCACACGCTGGCCCCACCACCGCATCTGCCAGACTTCGCCCCATCCCCGTGGTCCGCACTGACGGACGTCTCCGCGCGCCGCGGCAGACGCACAGTGCTGTCCGGCATCAACCTCACCATCCACCGGGGCGAGGTCGTCGCCGTCGTCGGGGCCAACGGCGCCGGCAAGTCGACTCCTGCTTCAGCTCTGCGCGGGCCTGCTGCGCGCAAGCGGTGGGAGCATCGAGAGGACGCCGAACTTTCGGCTACGCGCCCTCAGCTCGACTCCTTGGCGCCGCTGCTGACGGTGGACGAGCACCTCCGGCTCTTCGGGGCGGCGCGCGGGATCCGGCAAGGCCGCTCCGTCTCGACCGGCCACCGTCTCCTCACCCGCCTGGGCTGGACCGCTCGCGGAGACCAGACCGCCGGGACGCTCTCGGGTGGGACCCAGCAGAAGCTCAACGTCGCTCTCGCCCAGCTCGACGCCCCTGATCTGCTCCTGCTGGATGAGCCCTACCAGGGCATGGACGCCCTGGCCTACGAGGACCTGTGGGCCCTCATCTCAGCCTGGCGCGCCTCGGGCGCAGGCGTCCTGCTGGTCACCCACCTGCTGCGTGACGTCGACCTGGTCGACCGCGTCGTCGAGCTACCGGCCCCGCAGGAGAACGCAGGCCGGACAATCCGCCGAATGCCCCGACGGGCACAGCGAAAGGAGTCCGCATGAGCACATCGCCCGACCACTCCACGCCGCAGACCGAGTGGGACCGCACCGAGGGCGCCCGGTTCCGGTCGACGGCCGCGACCACGGGCCTGGTCGCGCTCATCACCCTGCGTGAGCTCGCCCGACGGCGCGGCGCCCTCGCGCTGGCGACCCTGCTGCCGCTGACCTTCTACCTGGTGCGCCTGGAGACGCACTGGACCGCCATCCGGCTCCTGTCGATCGGCCTGGGCTGGGCGACGGCAACGCTTGCGCTGTTCACGCAGGTCTCGTCCCGCTCAGTGGACCGCCGCCTCGCTGTGAGCGGGGCTCCGCCCGCAAGCCTGCTGCTGGGCCGCCACCTCGCGGTGCTCGGGCTCGGGGACCATTGGCCTGCTCTACACCGGGCTCGTGCTGGCCACGATCGGCGACGAGCTCACCCACCCGAGTGCGGTGCCGGTCATGCTGCTGCTGACCGCCACCGTCGCCACTCCCTGGGCTCCCTGGCCGCCGCCCTGGTTCCACGGGACCTGGAGGGGCTCTTCTGCTGCTGTCGGTCATGGCGGTGCAGGTGCTGGTGGATCCTTCCGAGGGCTGGACCCGCGTCCTACCGCTGTGGTCGACCCGAGAGCTGGCGAGCGTCGTCGTGGAGAACCTGGGGCCGGATACCAGCGCCTACCTGCACCGCGGGCTGGCGCATGGCGCCACCATGGCCGTCCTGCTGACGGCGGCGAGCTGGGCCGTGGGCGCGCTGCGCCTGCGCACGGTCCGCCTCCCGGCACCGACTCCTGCCGAGCCGGCCTACTCGTAGGCGGGCTCGGGGGTGACGTCGCGCGCCATGTTGGCGAAGCGCGAGACGTGCCCCTGGAAGGCCACCGGGATGGTGCGTGTCTGCCCGTTGCGGTGCTTGGCCACGATGATGTCGGCCTCGCCGGGGCGCTCCTCGTTGTTGTAGTACTCCGGGCGGTGCAGCAGGATGATGATGTCCGCGTCCTGCTCCAGCGATCCGGACTCGCGCAGGTCGCTCATCTGGGGCTTGTTGCCGGTGCGCTGCTCGGGACCGCGGTTGAGCTGGGCCACGGCGATCACCGGGATCTCCAGCTCCTTGGCCAGCAGCTTGAGGGATCGGGAGAACTCGGAGACCTCCTGCTGACGCGACTCGACGCGCTTACCCGAGCTCATGAGCTGGAGGTAGTCGATGACCATGAGCCCCAGGTTGTGCTGCTGCTTCATGCGCAGCGCCTTGGAGCGGATCTCCGGCATGGTGAGGTTGGGCGAGTCGTCGATGAACAGCGGCGCGTTGGAGACGGGGTTGTAGGCCACGGCGACGTCGGTCCAGTCGCGGTCCTCCATCTGGCGCGAGCCGCGCAGCTTGTTCATGTCGACGCTGGACTCGGCGGCCAGGATGCGCATCATGAGCTCCATGCGCCCCATCTCCAGGGAGAAGTAGCAGCTGGTGATGCCGTGGTGGATCGACGCCGAGCGGCAGAAGTCGACGGCGAGCGTGGACTTCCCCATGGCGGGGCGCGCGGCCACGATGATCATCTGGCCGGGGTGGAGCCCGCCGGTGAGCTCTGTCGAGCTCGATGAAGTCGGTCGGGCACCCCGGTCAGGGCCCCGTTGTCGCGGTTCTGGGCGGCCTCGATCTCCAGGTTGGCCTCTCCCAGGAGCTCGGAGACGGCGACGTAGTCCTCCTCTCCCCTCGTGGTGGGCCACCGAGTAGACCTCGGCCTCGGCCAGCGTGACGAGCTCGGCGATGTCGCCGGCGTCGGTGGAGTACCCCAGCTGGGTGATGCGGGTGCCGGCCTGGACCAGGCCGCGCATGAGCGCCTTGTCCCTGACGATGCGGGCGTAGTAGCCGGCGTTGGCTGCGGTGGGGACGGTGGCCATGAGAGTGGCCAGGTAGGGGCGCCGCCGATACGTCTCGAGCTCGCCGCGCTTGGAGAGCTCGTCGGCGACGATGAGCGGGTCGGCGGGCTCGGAGCGGTTGTAGACCTCGACGATCGCGTCGAAGATCGACTCGTGGGCCGAGCGGTAGAACTCCGGGCCGCGCAGGACGTCGATGACGTCGGTGATGGCCTCCTTGCTCAGGAGCATGCCGCCGAGCGTGGCCATCTCGGCCTCGAGGTCCTGGGGCGGGAGGCGGTCGAAGGCGGAGCTGTCGGTGCGGACGCTTCCGCCGTCGGCGCTGCCCGAGCCGGCCTGAGCGCCCATGCCGTTGTCCATCCGGCCACCTTCCGCACTGTCACGCCGGTTGGTCCCGGCTCGTCCTGCTGCTCCCGACGACGGCCCGCCGCGTCAGGAGAGACGCTCGCCCGCGTGGAGCGCGCGCGTGACGATAACGCCATCGGGCAGGCCCCGCAAACTCTCAAGTTCACCCGCCTTGGGGATATCCGCACCACCGCTGTGGGAAGACCCCCAGAGCCTGGGGACAGAGGCGGATACGCTGTGGACACAGATGTGTGCACCTGTCGCCAGCACTCCGACACTGAGCGACCTTTCGTTGGCATGACAGCGATACGACGGTTCAGGTTTCCCATAGGCTCTTCCCACGACATCACAATGTGATCTGTGGACAAGTGGGTAAACCTGTGGACAAACATCACGTTCGACTTGAGGTCCACGCTGTTTGTGGCTCCCCTACAGGGCGGTCCGCGCCGGTTATCCCCAGACCCCACCGTCTCGGCCAAGCAACGGCTTCATCAGGCATATCTCCAGCAAATATTCAGCCTTCTAGTATTTTCCTTGGGGGCGAATAGTTGTGCGATCTCCCAGGAAAATTCGGGCGATCAGTAGGCTCAGTCACGTCCACGTCTCACCCCTTGCGACCTCATCCTCAACCCCATTCTCAACCTGCCCGTGAGCACTGCCGAGGCGCTGATGATCTGACGCGGTCCCTGGTCCACAATGGAGGCCGTGCCCGACACCAGCAGCTCCGCCTCCACCGGTCTCAACCGCCAGGTCCTGTCCCTGGCCGTGCCGGCACTGGGCGCCCTCATCGCCGAACCGCTTTTCGTCCTGGCGGACTCGGCAATGGTCGGCCACCTCGGCGCGGTGAGCCTGGCGGGCCTGTCACTGGCCTCCAAACGATCCTGACAACCACGGTGGGTCTGTTCGTCTTCCTGGCCTACGCCACCACGGCGACGACAGCGAGACTGTTCGGGGCCGGCCGGCGCGCCGAGGGGCTGCGGGCCGGCGTCGACGGGATGTGGCTGGCGCTCCTGCTGGGGCTGGCTGCAGGGGCGCTCCTGGGACTGGCCGCTCCCTGGCTGACCGAGGCGATGGGTGCCGATGGTGCGGTGGCTCAGGCGGCCGTGGCCTACCTGCGCGCCTCCTGCCCGGGACTGCCCGGGATGTTCGTCGTCCTGGCGGCCACCGGCGTGCTGCGCGGCCGCTGGATACGCGCACGCCCTTCGTCGTGGCCACGGGTGGGGCGGTCTTCAACATCGTCGTCAACGCGATCCTGCTCTACGGCGTCGGAATGGGGATCGCGGGCTCGGGCGCCGGCACCGCGATCGCGCAGACGGCCATGGCGCTGGCGCTGGCCGGTCCGATCGCCCAGGAGGCCCGAGCCGCCGGCGTGGGCCTGCTCCCCCGCCGCCAGGGCCTGCGGGCCTCTCTGGGCAGTGGAACGCCGCTGCTCATCCGCTCACTGAGCCTGCGGGTGGCGATCCTGGCCACCGTGTGGGCGGCGACGGCGCTCGGGGAGGTGTCGCTGGCTGCCCACCAGGTGGTCAACGCCCTGTGGACCTTCGCGGCCTTCGCCCTGGATGCGCTGGCCGTGGCGGCGCAGGCCCTGATCGGCACCGCTCTGGGACAGGCGCAAAGGGAGGACGCGGACTCGGCCGTACCGGACGCTGAGGCCCTCACCGAGGAAGAGGCCGGGACTGCTGCGGCGACCGCCGGCTGGTCCATTGATGAGCTCTTGCGACGGATGCTGGCCTGGGGCGCCGGGACGGGTGCGCTCATCGGGACGCTCATGGCGGTGGGCGCCGCCTGGTTGCCCCGTGCCTTCACCTCCGACGCGGGCGTCATCGCGGCCGCGACCCCGACACTTCTGGTCGCGGCGAGCGCGCAGCCACTCGCCGGAGTCGTCTTCCTGCTCGACGGCGTGCTCATGGGCGCCGGTGACGGCTCACCTGGCCCGAGCGGGCCCTGGTGACGCTGGTGCCCTACGTACCGCTCGCGCTGCTCATCGGGGGCGGCGTGCTGCCGGGGTCTGGACGGGGCGACACATCGGGTCTGGTGGATGCTGTGGGTCGCCTTCGCCTGGGTTCGCGACCGCCCGCGGCGCCACCACCCACCTGCGCCCGCGGC
>BNJT01001984.1_pt1 | contig 39356 bp, 51 predicted proteins | sample 8540491 | NCBI WGS metagenome assembly BNJT01 (sample SAMD00202455, study PRJDB9452) | human saliva metagenome | host: Homo sapiens | reverse complement strand
ATTGTAATTTTCTTAATTACACTTGATGACATATTAGGGAGTAATAATGGTATAATGATAATAAAATAAAACAAACATATCACTTATATTTAGGAGAAATATATATATATAATTTGGAGTAGATATGTAGGTTAGCAGATTTTAAAAGGTTTAGAAATAGAAAATAAAGCTAAAGATGAAAGATGTCATTTATGGTAAACAATCATTTGATTGGAGTGAATTAAAAAGAGATATTTTAGACATATAACCAAGATTTTTTAAATCGCATTGAAAAATTAATTAAATCAAACAAAAAGAAAAGCAATTTAAATTTATATACCTTTCTGATGGAAATATTCATTTCAAACGAAACTGATTATATTTTTTGGAAGATAAAATAAAAATTTCTAGACTCTTTATTTTTAGTTATCTACAAACTAAATGAAGAATTAGAAGTGAGAAGAATTGTGTTGATAAATACTTCCTATACCAGAGATTATAAAACAAACAACTCATACTGATATGGTATTTGTTGAAGGTGGAAAATATACTCCTTCATTCTTCAACGAAGAAAGAGAAGTTCCAAATCTAGAACCATTGAAATATCAAACTCCTCAAGATATGTATTTTTGATATTATGGGAAAATCCATCAGAGATAAAAGGTGGAAAGACCTGCCGAAACTGTAAACTGGTGGCAAGCATTTGAATTTTGTAATAAATTAGAAACGAAAACAGATTAAAACCTGTTTATGATATTATTAAAACTGAAGATAGTATAAATTAAAAATCAATCAATTAGGTAAAGATTCTGTTTATCCTAATCTTGCTATTTTAAAACAGAAGGATTTAGAATACCTACAGAACTTGAATGGGGAATGGTTTACGCAAGAAATTGAAAAGTAGCTATTGAAAAAAAATACATTTGATACTAAGTTTTCAGGAAGTAATTCATCTGATGAAGTAGCTTGGTATGATCACTACTTCTACACATGATGTTGGTATGAAAAAAACCTAATGAACTAGGTATTCATGACTGTTCTGCAAATGTTTATGAATGGTGTTATGATACATATTCAAACAACTATATTTCAGAAGAAAGACCTTATGTATTTTGACGGAAGTATTGACTCAAGAGTTGTAGAGGAGGATCTTGGTATTAACTATGATAGTAACATGCTGTAACTTATAGACACAGTGTAAATTCTATGAATACAATTTCTAATCTAGGATTCCGTATTGTTAGAACAATTAAATAATCCAACTTCCAATATATAAACGCTACAATATTATTTTTTGTGGTGCTTTTATCTAAATTTATAAAATAAAAAAGTTATTAATTAAATAAATATTAAGTAAGTTATTTTACTTCTCCTTTCTCTATACAATTTTATAGTAATTTTATACATTTCTTATTCAATCACAAATCACATTTCTTATATTATCACAAACAGTTATGTTGACAGCTTATACATTATACTACTTTCTATTTTTATTTTTAATTGCAAAAAATCACAATCAGTGTGACCTTGATTTGGATTAATATACTATTCTAAAATTATTTTACAAATTATTTCTTCTTCTTTTTCTTTATATTACTTATCAATATTCCAAAACAGAGAAAAATTTTTTTTAAAATTTCAATAAAAATCAACATTTTATATAAATCTTCCCTCTTATTTTACATTTTCAAATATTTCAATCCTTGCATTTTCAAAAAAGAACTTCATTATTTTTACAAAATTATTAAAAAGAAAGTTTATTTCACTAGAGATTCATTTGGAAATCCTCTAATACTTTTTCTTATATCTGTTTTTTGTTATTATCATTATTTTCAACTTTTTTAAAAAAATGTCATCAAAGAATAAAATTTAATAAAATCCATTTCATTTATTTTAAGATTAAAAATCATTTAATATTTGTCTTTATTTCCTCTTTTTGTAGTAAACTGTATAGTTACTAATAAAATTTATCACAACATACATATATTCCATTCTATTTTTTATTCTTTTTTGTTTTATAATATACTAAAAATTGAAGTCAAAATAAACATAAAAATACTAGTATTACTATTATCATCATATACCTCCAATTATTTTTTCTTTTCCTTATAACTTTTTACAATTTCTTTTAACATATGTTTCGTTATATCTTGTTCAACTTTTTCAAGTGAAATTTTATTATTTTCTTCTAATGATTTCCAATTCTATTAGAATAAAGAAAAATATAACCTTAAAAAATAATGAAACTCCTGAAACAAGTTTAGTTCTAATAACTTATTTAATATAACTTTAGAAAAAATTAACTTCATTCATAAGTATGTACTCCTTTAAGTATTAATATTGTATTTTATCTCCTATAAAAATTTGTATAAGCTTGAGTTTATACTGAAGTAATTGTAAGAAATTTTACAAAAATTATACGTTATTTTTCAGTCAATGTTTATTTCCTTTCACAGTTCCTAAATTATAATCTAAAACTACACAGCTTTCTTTAAATATTATTTAATATTTTATTTTTCACACAGGTAACCTTTTATCATAAAATTATTTACCACATTTATCAAAATTAAATTCTATATCTTCCTAATTTTTTATTTAAATCTTTACAGTTAACTAGGTATATTTATGATTATCTTTCCCTATAACCTTAAACATATCTTCTATTTTTTTTAAATTTGTTTGACTTAACTAATTCATCTTCAAAGTTTTCATGTTGATATAAAAGATAACTATAATCTCTTTCCAATCTTTTTTGTTATCTAATAAAATTTCAAAATTTATTACATCTGTATCAAAACTAGAATAACGTGTAGGTTTATTGTCATCTTTCTTAATAATTCATTTTTGTTCTTTTCTTTGCTACATTAACTATTTCAGTACACACCACTTTTTATATATTTATCTTTAATATTTTTATAAAACTTCCTCACATTTACCTTCTACTAAATATATATATAATTTTTTATTCATAATTATCATAAAATACTATCTATTAATTCTGTAGATGGAACCGTATCAAATACATCATTATTTACATAATTAATTAAATTTCTATCGTTCTTTTATATATTTCTCCAGGATACTTTACCTCTATATTACCTTCATCATTTTTGCTAAAAAAACATAAATGAATGTGTTGGTAAATTCATATTAATAATATATCTAAATTATGAGTTGTAAAAAAACTTGTGATTCTTTGTTGTGTGTATACCTAAACTAAACTTATTGATTTCTCTAATTCTGAATGAATATGAGAACATTTTCATCTATATAAAATATCATATTATTATTAAAATTAGCATTTTGTATTAGCAAATATTATACCTAAAAGCTTCTTCTGTTCCACTAGATAGCATTCCATTGTTGTAACCTTTCCATTTTGTACTAAAACATTTTCTCCGTTTTTTAAAATATTATAACCATTAGGTGAATCTTCTACTTTTCTAATCTCTATTATTGAATTATCAAAACTTTTAAAATATTACTAACATTCTTAAATCCTTTATATCATTATTCCAAAATTTGGTTTTACCCCACTATAGTATAGTATCACCAAATGCTTTTATTTTTCAATACATCTATTATATTCCCTTTTTATTATACTATCATATTAACAACTTCTTTTAATCTATTTGTGCTTTTTCAATATGAATCAAGTTATTTAATTTTACTTCATAATTTAAGTTCTTTAATCTCATTTCAAAAAATGATAAAGATAAACGATACATTGTGTATTTTTCCCGTTTTCACAAAAACTAAATCTAACTTTCAAACATTGCTTTTTTTCTTTATCATTAATGAATCTTCAAAGATTTAAATTATAATTTTTTATAAATTAAAGATATTCATTAATATTTTACCAAATGTAGTTTTCCCAGTTACATTAGATCCATTATAATATTTAATTTTTTAAATTTAAAATTGAACATCTTTTAAATATTCATATTCAATAGTTAGATTAATTAATTTTCTCCGGATAAGAAAAATTAATTTCAAAATTATTGAAAAGGTAAAATTATCAATTTTACATTCATTATAATCATATCAACCTCCATTTCAACGTATTATAACATAAATGACAAAATTGGTAAATTAAAATATGTAAAATACGTCATTGTTATATCAACGAACGTATTTATATAAATTAAGATACTTATAACATATATAATATTAAGTAATTTATCTATATTACTCATTATCATTAATCTCATTTTAATATAAGAATCTATCTATGATTATTTTTCTTCCTTAACTTTAAATGCTTCTAATAATCTTTCAGAGCTTCTCTAGTTTTTCATTTTCTTTTCTTAATTCTTCAATAAGATTTGATTTCTCTATTTTCTTCCTCAGTCTATAGGTTTTTATATTCATTTCAATATCTTTTCTCTTCATCTCTTCTTTGAGTTCAGATATGATAGTTGTATTCTTATCATCTTTGATTTTAATGCAATAACTTCTTCTTTTTAATGCTTTTTGAATTTCTTTCTTTAATTTCATCGTGTTTTATCTGTACCAAATTGATAACCAATTCCAACTCCTGAGCAACTTTCCACTAGTATTTAATGCCACTTTTCCTTTATAATTAATGTTCTTTCTTTTATTATCGCTTATTCCTAATGCTAGAAACATTTTGACCTTCATAGTTTCCATACGCAGCAGATATAACATGTCTATTATTTCAACATTATTAACTTGAAATTAAGTTGCCATAGCTACAGCATTTGCTACACCAATAGTAGCACGTACTTAACTTTTTACAGAATCTCACATCTTAGATTCAACATAATTTACAGTAGCAACTTCAAGTTGCATCATCTTCTTTAGTTTTACTCCATATTTATAGTTCCTAGTTCTGGTTGCTTGATAAATCTATATGTTTGTTTAAGTTAAATTCCAACCACGCTAACTTCTTTAGCTACTGTAATTGTCTTCCATCACCTTTAAATGTAATCCAGTATCTGGAACACTACCTCATTCTCCTTTACTATCAGAATATTTAATAGTTAACACTTTATTTAATTTATTTGTAACTTCTGTAACAAATGTATTATATGTTCCACAGTAACTGCTGATGTTGAATCATTTTATCATCTTTAAGACCAGTTACTGCTCAGTACCTTTACCATCTGCATGCTGTTAAATATAATACCATCTTTATCAATAGTAACTTTCACTTACCATTTTCAACTTTTGTTTCAAATCCAGTCATACCTGTTAATTTATCCAGCAAGTTAACAACAATCCTATGCACTTCTGTTGAATCTTTTTCAACTTTAATATTAGCTGCTGTATTGATTCCTGTTGCTATTGTTCCTTCACCTGTTATACTTACAGTTTCCATCTAACTTAGCATTCTGATTCTCCATCATTTCCAACAAAGTTTGGAGCAACTATCCATTTTATTAGCAGTAATAGTATTTGTAACATTTTAATTTCATTTGTCACATAGTTTACTGTTGTTGCTGCTGTGGATCTTTGGTGTTCCATCTTCGTTAAATTCAGGATCTTTAAGTCCAGTTATAGAACCTGTTCCAGTACCATCTGTTTTCTTATCAAATGTAATTGTTGCTCCATCTGTTCCATTTCCACCTTTAATAGTTCTCGTCTTTACCATCCTTGCAAGTAACTGATGTGATGCACCATTTGTTTCCATTTCCACCATTAATTGCTACGGTACTATTTTGCATCTTTACCTGGAAACAGAAATTCCATCTTTGCTTCAATGTAATCTTAGTATCACCGTTGAGAAATTGTTTCTATGTTTTCAAGTTTTATTAAACAATTTCAAGTGTGCTTGTAGTATTATTTCCAATTGTAGCATATTTCCTGTTGCGGAAATTTTCACCAGTATGTCACCTTCACCCTTATATTTAATCCTTCATTCTTAACTGTCACTTCAACATTATCATTTCAGTACTTGTACCACCATCAACTATATTTTTAGTATTGTTGTAATTTCAGTCTTAGCACCTTCAATTTGGTTTTGTTACATAATTTACAGTAGTTGCTGCTGTTGGATCTTTTAGGTTTTGTTTGTTGTTGTATCAATTTCAGGATCTTTAAGTCCAGTTATTGTTCCTGTTTCTGTTGTTGTATCTCCGTCGATGCTGCCGTTCTATTGATGGTGATTCTGTCAATTCCACCTTTGTATTAACTTTATCATTATAGCATCTTTATCTTTAACAACAACTTTTCCGCCATCTTTACCAGTTATACTTAACACCATTATCTTTATCTAAGTAATCTTAGTATCTTCATTTTTTTGAATGATTTAATTCCTTTTAATGCTTCAGCTAATTGAATTTCAAGTTTTGAAATTCTCTTCTGCTCCTTAGTTGCTTCAACTTTAATATTACCACTTGCACCTACAAAAGTGTTACGGACTACCTTGACCTGCAATATTTAATGTTGTACTCAATGGACTATACACATACAGTATTTCCTGTAAAGTTTAATCCTGCTTGTGCGCTGCAGCTTGTGATCAACATTTGCAACCTGTTTATTCATCTGTTGTTCAATAAAAGTAGTTACAACTCCTTAGCTTTTCTTCTGAAACTGGTTTATCCAGTTACTTTACTATCAGTCCTGTTAATCCATTGCAATATTATTTAATACAGTTGGTTTTAGTTTTACTCCATTTGCATTTACTACTCTGCTCTGGACATCTAATCACGGTTTTCATCAGTTCCATCAGCTGGTTTCAATATTGCTTTCCAACTGATAGCTGTTTGTGCGCTTTCAGATCGCGTTTCCATCTATAAATTCTGTTCCTCTTCACCATTTCTTAATGCATTAACTGGCTGTTAAAATCTTTCATTTAAATATCATTGCAGTTAGACCATGATTTCCATTAGCACCATTTTGTTGATCCTTTTGCATCTTTACCATCTTTACCATCTACAATCAGATCACGTATTTTTCAACTTATCTTGAGTTGATTGATCTAATCCTAAAGTAATATCTTTACCTTGAATCTCAACAGTTACTCCATTTTTATATTACTTCTAATTTTCTCCCGTTAGAAGGTTTACTTTATCAGTTTCACCATTACCTGTAGTAGTTTCAACATTTTTGGAATCTGTTGTTTTCCTTTAAGTGATAATGTAATATCCTGCTGTTATTTTCTTATCTCCAACTACTAAGTTTCCTTCTCCGTCAGTTTAATTTATGAATCAGCTTTTAGTTTTATCTTGTGGTTTTTAATACAAGTTCTTCTGCTTTAACCTTATCGCCATCAACTTCTTCGTTCTTTTTGAAATTCCCTGTTTCTACTGTTCCATCTGCCTTAACATTTGTTTGCAACATTTTCAGTTGAGAAGTTTTCTGTGAGTTAACAGCTGTAAATCCTGTTACTTCTTTACCAACTATTTTTAATACACTTTTCGTATTATGCTTTATGCCACCATTACCTGTAAAGTCAAGTCGCGTAAAAACGAAAGATCTCTTACTGTACAACCTTAGTACAAGTTATCTTTGTTGCTTCATAATGTTTCCAACCTTACTTTTATCACTTTCTTCTATTGCTTTGTGAATTTAATCTAATGCACTTCTTGTTGTTTAATGTTACAGGTGTGGTGTTGAACCCATCTGAATTTACTGTTCTTAATTGAGGATTATTTACTGCTACTGGATCTGTTGTTTCTCCATCTGCTTTTACAACCTCACCTTTATCATTTACATTCCAAGCTAAGTAATATTTGTCTAGCCTTAACTACTCTATTACCTACTTCATCTGTAAATACTATTGTTCCAGCTTCTCCATCTCTTAATGCATTAACCTTAGTTGTTAGATCTTTACCATTTAATCCATCGTTACCAGTTGAGCCTTTTTCTCCCATAGCTCCTGTTGCCCTGTATTACCAATTATCGCAACGCAACCATCTTTACCATCCGCTACTGCTGTAATATTTTTTCAATTTAGCGTGTGGTTCATCTAGTTTAACTGTTATATTATTACCATTTGCAGTTGTTATTAATCCATTGAATCCTAATATTTAAATAGTAATCTACTTTGTTTAATAATTGTGTTTCTGTTTCATTATTTTCAGTTGTACCTGCTGTAGTTGTAGTTCCGTTTTGTAACTTAATACTGTGCTGTTACACTTGTCACTTCATCTTTAGTAGCTATTTCTTTATCGTTAACTTTTAACCTTATCTCATCTACCTTAATTGCTTTCTTATCATTATTATTTGGATCTATAAACCTAATTCCTCAGTTAAACTTTTTAAATTTAGGACATCTGTTATACCAACTGCCAATAGTTCCATTTCCATCTGCACCTTTTTTCATGTTAGTTTCAATGTTAGTTTCCTTTATAAATTTACAGTAGTATCATCTTTAGTTACATCAAAGTCTCAGTTTTAACATTTAATGTAGAACCTAGCGGTGGTGCCAGTTCCTGTATCTCGCAAAATTAAGCCCACTGTTTATAACCTCAATGGATTTACATTCAATCCATCAACTATATTAGTTGGTGTATCTTTACCAGTTACTGTTGTTGTTGTTTGGTATTGTTGTTTTACCTTCAGCATCGTGTTGCTCCTATTGCGTTTACAACTGAGTTCATTTGGTACCGTGTAATTGCATCTGTTGAATCTCCTGCCGTCTTTGTTCAACATTTGTTAATGCCTCTTAGTAGTTGTATCTAACTTATCGCTCCTCCATTTTAAAGCATGTTTTAACAGTGTAGTTTTCAGCTACTGTTACAACAGGCCCCTGTATTAGGTTTTAGTTCTCAGCATTTAAGTCAGTATTGTGCCATCCTGAAGCAATAGCTGGATCTTTTGATTCAATATGTGTTTTATCTTTTGAATCTTTTGCTTTATGTAATTTACCATCTGCTCTAATTCTACAGGATCTCCTTCTGCATCAATATACACTACAGTTCTAGCATCTTTGCAACAAGTTTCAGCAGAAGTTACTGCTTCATCTGCAACATTCTTAGTTTGTACCTTTGCCTTGATCTATTGATAATACCATCTCCGTTTGCATTTTTACTTACTTTAACTCCATCTCCAGTAATATTTAATGTTTCTCTAATTTTCTTGTTGCCGATCAACTGCCATATCACCCATAAATATGGTGGTTTTCTTGTAATTCATAAGATTGAGCCCCGTAGCCAGCATCACCGAAGTTGCACTATCTCCTTTTGCTAAGTTTGTTAATATCTAGCTGCCAACATCATCTTTTTAGCCAGGCATCAATCTGCCTGTACAACTGTTCCTCCATACTTTATCTCTTAAATCTGTTGGTCTTGCACTGTCTATTGAATCTTACCATCATCTTTTCAAACACACCATCTGAATTTTTCTTAAACATTGTTTCACATTGTCATGTCTCCTGCTGCTGGTTTTATAGTCAGGTGCTCCTGCTGTTCGCTTCAGCAGCTCTTGCATAACGTATGTTAGACCTTCTAAATCTTGAGGTTTATACACATTACCATCTTGTCCTAATTCTACTCTTTCTCCGTAGTATTTGTATAAATTACTGGTGCATTTGCTGCTGATGGTACTGCTACTCATTAATATAGGTTTTCATCTTTTACCAAACTAATGTTAGGGTTATTACCAGTTCCATCTTTAAATTCTGTTTCTTTTGCGCTATCTTTTCTGTAACTTTTAAATCTTTAAACTTTACCATCAATGGCTTCAATATTTTCAGCTTTTACATTCTTAAATGTTGGACTTTCTTTAAATCCTCATTTCTAACACCATTTCCATTAGTGTCGTAACTTCGTGTATTTTGCCAATTATGTTATTTCCAACATAGTTACATCATCTTTATTAATGTATTTTCAGCTTTATTTACATTAAATACATTGCTTGCCTAATTATTTGTGAGCACCTTCTTCTCCCAAGTCCCGTCATATTCAATTCCTTCACTCACTTTACAATTACATTATCTAATCCATCTTTTAATGCTGCAGGTGCTGTTCCAGTGCGTTCCACCACCAATATCTAAAAGCCGCACTTTCTGGGTCAGCTTTAACTTTCTCCTGTATCTGGATCCGTTTTACCCTAATTTTATCTCAATAATTTTAATTTGGCTCTAATAATTGCATCTTTTGAATTTTCACTACTTTTACCATCTGCTATATTAGATAATTTATTTGCCAGAACTGTACTTCCATCTTCATTTTACTACTCTTAATTCTGGATCATAATCTACTGGTTGGAGCATTTGTTGATCTCATAGAGTTACCTGTTGCATCTACTTTATCTGCTGCATAGTATTTACCATGCTTGCCTTCTTAATTTTATCTGATTCATCTTTTAAATTACCTTTTTCATCTACTTTTTCAGCTTTTATAGTAATCACCATCATTTTGCTTTTACTAATCTATTTCCTTCAGAATCTGTAAATACTACTGTTCCAGCTTCACCATTTCTTGCTGCATTAACCTTTATCTGTTAAATCTTTTCCATTTTAATCCATCTTTTTGCCGTTAATCCATTTGCTCCCATTATGACCATCATTTCCATCTAGTCCATCTCTTCCCTTCTGATGGTGTTCCAACTTTATTAATCTTTTTAACTGTTTCTATCTAATCCAAATGTTAATGTTTTTTATTACCATCTTCTGCTGATCCTGTTACAGTTATTCCTTGTGTTCCTAATAATTTAAACTTCTCAGTTCACATCTAATTTTACTGTTGCAGTTCCTTTAGATTCTTCTTCTTGCTCCTGTTGCTGTTCCTTAGTAAATGCTTCTATAGATAATGAACCTGTTCCTGATACTGCATCAGACCTGTAGCTGCTTTTCCAAGCATTCTTTTTGAGCTTCTGTTGAATCGTTTTAAATTACTTGCATCTTTATTTGCATTTAGTACTTGCATTTTGCATCTAAATTATCTAACTTAGATTTAGTTGTTGCATCTAATTTAACATCAATTTTATTAGCAGTAATATCTACAGATATTCATCACTACCAGCTATCATGTAATTTTGAGAGATAAATCAACTCTTTTCCATTATCCGCTAGTCCATCTTTAGATAATTTTAATATTACATCTTCATAGTTGCAATTTCTTTTTCACCTATTTTAATGCTGTTCCATCTGTTGTTGGTCCTACTTTTAATTTATTACCTTTCTACCATCATCAAATGTTAATGCTTTTTGTTGTTAAACTATCAGATGTTACATCCTTAAATGTTGGACTTTCTTTAAATCAATTTCTATCTTACCATTTCGTCAGAATCTTTAGTATATTTAGTAATCAAATTATTTCCAACATATTTAACAGTAGGTGTATCTTGTTCTGTTAATTCGCTTCCTGCTTTTATTAACAGTAGAGTTTACTTCCTAATTGTTGTGTATTTTCAGTTCCTAAATCTCCATTATATGATCAATCCTTCATTAACTTTAGATATTAACTTATTTAATCCATCTTTTTAATGTTGTGAGGTGTTGCTTCATCAGTTCCATCAGCTCCTTTTTATAGCTGTAATTGTTGGTTCTTTAATTTTTCCTGTTGAAGAATCAATTTCAACTCCCATTTTATCTAACACATTTTTGATTTGACTTCCATTTATTGCATCTGTTGAATTATCAGCTATCGCTCCTGCCCCAACATTTGTTAATACACTCTTAGTAGTACATCTGTTCCACCTGACTATATACCCATTTTAAAGCATGTCTTAACGGATTAGCTGTTGTACTTACTACTTCTTCAATAGTTACTGGTGTTTTAGTGTTATCAATCGGAGCTGTTTTTATCTGAATTTAAATCACTATCAGCATAGTAACCTGATGTTATAGCTGGATCTTTTGAAACGATATATGTTTTACCTTTTAAATCCTCAGATTTATGTAATTTACCATCTGCTAATTCTACTGGTTTATTATCTGAAGTTACATATACTACTGTTCTTGCATCTTGAGCCAATTTAGACGATGTTACTGCCTTATCTGCTATCTTAGGTTGCATCTACTTTACCTTCTTTTACTTTTATTACAAGTCCAGTATCAGTCATTTTCCAGTAGATATTGTCTCGATCCTTTTATTGCTAATTTTTCTGATAATTTAACATTCTTATCTGTTCCTGAATCTCCACCAAATGTAATATATGAATCATTTAATTGTTTTACATTTACTGCATCATTGTCTTTAACTCCTGTTGCTACATTTGACAATACTTTAGGTGTTGCTACTGTACCATCGTTAATAGATGCTAGTGCATGTTTAACATCATTTGCATTTATTTCTGTATAATGTAGCTACCTGTGCTCCTGGTTTTTAATTTACCATATCACTATCAAATTGATCTTCTGCATAGTATTTATTAGTAGTCTTATCAAATCTCTTACCTGCTAATTCCAGCAGTTTTGTATATCTTGTTATCTAGCCCTTTTTCTACTATATTTCCATCTGCATCTGTGTATAACACTGGTGCTGAATCAGATGTTGCTACTTTTTACCATTTTATCGTGTAATGATCCATTTCCGTCTCCTGCTACTACTGTAGTTGGTTTCCATTACCTGAATCAAATGTTAATTCACCCTTAACTGGCTTTTTCTGCATCTACTTCTTTTTGCTGTAACTTTTTCAAATGTAGGTGATTTCTTGAATCCTATTTCTATATTTCCTTCAGTTACTTTTGTAGCTATATTATCAGATGTATATGTATCATCATAGTTAGCATCTGCTTTACCTTTAATAGTTAAGTTGTTCTAATGCTCTATGTGTTGTTCCTGTATTACCTGCAAAGTCCAAGTCCTGCTTGTGCTATTGCTTGTAGAGTCTCCAACATTTACTGCTTTGTTTAAATCAGTCTGTTTTTAATAATGCTTCAACTGCTGTTTTAGCTTTTTCTGCTGTAATTGGAGTTGTTCCATTAGTTAATCCTTGTATTGCATTTGCAATATTATTTAATGTTGTTACTTTTGTTGTTTCTCCATTTGAATTTACTACTCTTAATTCTGGATTATCTACTGCTACTGGATCTGATGACTCTCCATCTGCTCTTTTTAGTTTCTCCTGTATCACTAACATTTTAGCTAAGTAATATTTACCATCATTTGCTTTTTACTAATCTGTTTCCTGCTGCATCTGTAAATACTACTGTTCCTGCTTCTCCGTTTTCTTAGTGCATTACTTTTGTTGTTAAGTCTTTACCGTTTAATCCATCTTGACCTGTCGACCATTTTTGTGCTGCATTTGGTTTCTCCATCTTTACCATTTATTCCATCTTTTTCCATCTGCAACTTTTCCTATATTATTAATTTTTATCATGTTTCTTTACTTAAACTTACAGTAAATCCTTGATTTTGGGCTGTAATAACTACATCATCTGTACCTGTAATCTTTAATTTTTCTTTTGCAGTTAAATTAACACTCTAGTACCTGATGCTACAGCTTCCTGCAGTTCCTTTTTGTATTTTCAGCTTCAAGTAATAATGAAACTGTCTCTAAAACGGCTGTAGAAAGTCCTAATTTACCTCTCCACTTCTCTGCCTCAGCAGTACCAATATTTTGCATCTTTATCTGCATATTTATTAGTAGCATTTGCATCTAAATTATCTAATTTATTTTTATACTCAGATTTCAATCTAACAGTTACATCACTTCCAGAAGCTATTGTTTCTGAACCATTATCACCTTTAATTGCAAATGAAAGTCCTCCATTTTTATCAAATTCTTGAGTATCTGTTGAAGTTTTTGTTTTGCTCCACCAGCTATTGTTGGTTCTTCTCCATCTGCTGTTAGCTTAATTGTGTTCTTTGCTACTGTATAGGTGGGCCCCATTAATAGCATCCTTAGAAGTTGCACTAACATCTCCATTTGCTAAGTTTTGTTAATAATCTAGCTTGCATCATCCTTCTTAATAGGTGATAATCTGTACAACTTTTTCCACTATATACTTTAGTAGTTAAATCTGTTGGTCTTGCACTTATCTATTAAGATCTTGTTACCATCTGCATCTTTTTTCAATTACACCATCTGAATTTTTCTTAAACATTGTTTCATTGTTATAATATCCTGCTTTTATTGCTGGCTTATAGTCGGATGCTCCTTCTGTTCCTTCAGCAGCTCTTCCTTAACGTATGTTAGACCTTCTAAATCTTTAGGTTTATACACATTACCATCTTGTCCTAATTCAACTCTTTCTCCACTAGTATTTGTATAAATTACTGGTGCATTGCTGCTGATGGTACTGCTACTCCACTATATATATAGGTTTCCATCTTTACCTGAAACCAATGTTAAGTTATTACCGCTTTCATCTTTCAAATTCTATTTCTTTTGTAACTATTTTTCTGTAACTTTTAAATCTTTTTAAACTTACCATCAATAGCTTCAATATTTTTCAGCTTTTAGATTCTTAAATGTTGGACTTTCTTTGAAAATCCTACTGTTATTACTCATTACCTTGAGCATCTTTTTCATGACTTAGTTTTCTACATTGTCTCCTTTGTAGTTTACTGATGTATCACCACTTCCTGTTGTAAAGTCTCCACTCTTAACTAGTATGTTGATTCTAATTTTTGTTTTGAATTAGCTTCTGCATTATCTCCACCAAATATTAAGCCTGCTGCTTTTAAGTTGTTTGTAGTTTACTGCATCATTATCTTTTTACTGCATCTCCTACATTGCTAATGTTGCAGGTGTTGTTGTACTTCCATTTGCTGTTAACATTGAATGTTTTTATGCTTGATGTTTCTACTGCTGTTAATGTTACTGGTGTTCTTCCTTCTAATGGTTGTCCTGTCTTTTCATCTGTATCTTGTTTATTATAGAACTTACCACCATTTTCTGGATGTTTCTGCATCATCTAATACAAATACCTTATCTCTAAGTTCTGATTCTTTATAGTATTTACCATCACGTGCTTTTTCTACCTTAGTTCCATCCTCTAATGTATACACTACTGGTATTGATGATTCTGTGCTAGTTTTCTTCCACCAAATCTTAAATCTCCATTACCATCTAATGATAATTCTTTTACCATTTCTAAATCAAATACTATCTTCTTAGTATAAACATTTGTAGCTGTTACTGTTTCCAAATGTAGGTGAATGTTTAAATCCTATTTCAAGAACTCCATTTACTGTTCTTGTTGCATTATCACTAGTATATTCATCTCTCTGAGCTTTATTAGTTTCACTTGCTGCTTTTTAGGATCATACTCTGGATTATCTACTTGATTTGTATAATTTTGCACCATCTTTTCCTCTTATAGTTAACTCTTGTGAGTAATGCTTTTCGTAAACTATCTCCTGTATTACCTTTAAAGTTTAATCCTGCTTGTGCTGGAGCTTGTAAATCTCAACATTTACTGCTTTTATTTAAATCTGTTGCTTGTGTTAATAATGCTTCTATTGCTGTTTTAGCATTTTCTACTGGTGTTATAGCTGTAGTTCCATTAGTTAAATTCTTAAGTCCATTTTGCAATATTATTTAATGTTGTTACTTTTGTTGTTTCTCCATTTGAGTTTACTACTCTTAATTCTGGATTAGCTACTGCTACTGGATCTTCTGTTTCTCCAGTTGCTCTTACAGGGGCTCCTTATCACTAACATTTTTAGCTAGTAATATTTACCATCATTTGCTTTTACAAGTCTATGACCTTCTCCATCTGTAAATACCACTGTTCCTCACTACTTCTCCGTTTCTTAGTGCATTTACTTTATCTAGTTAAATCTTTTCCATTCAACTTATCTTCTTTTGTTAAGCCTTTTATTTCCACTTGAATCTGCACTTTTTCTGTTTTTGATGAATCTTTCTTATCTTTTTCCATCAGATTTTGCTGTAATATTATCTAATTTCTTCTTAGCCTCTTCGCTTAATCCTACAGTAAATTCTTTGTTATTAAGATTAATAGTTACATCTTCAGAACCAGTAACTTTAAGCGTATCAGTTTTTAAATTTACAGTTTCAGTTGTTGTTCCACTCCAATATTTAATGTTGATGCTTTTATTAGCAAGTTCATCTTTAGTTGCATATTTAGCATTTGCATTTTCATCTAAATTATTTAACTTATCAAGTTTAGTTTTTAGGAGCGCTCATCCATACCAATTTCAACTTTAGTTCCACTAGCTTTTTGTTTTAAAGACCATCTTTACCTTCAAAAAGTAAATGATATTCCACCATCGTTATTTAAATTTTGCAGGATTTGTTGTAGTTAATGTAGTTCCTGTTTCCAGCATCACCTTTTAATGAAATAGTATCTATTTGCTACTTTATTAGCATTATCTATCTTATTTTTAAATCATCAGCTAATTTAGTGTCATCTATAGCTTTAGCTGCTATTTTACCGAAGTAACTGCTCCGTCTTTTATTTTAGCTGTTGTTACTGCATCAGAAGCTAATTACCTTCAGTAATTCCTGAATCTTTAACTTTTGCCACAATTTTACCACTGCTTATTTCTGTTACAATAGAAGAATTATCACCTTCAATAGCAATAGTCTCCAAGTTTTTCTCTAATTTAGTTCCACCATTTACAGTAAAAGCCTAATTTTTCTCTCCTAAAGCTGTTAATTTATTAGCAAGATCCTCAGCTTTTTGTTTTTGCTGCTTCAGCTGTAGTTTTAGCTGTATTTGCTGTTGTATTTGCCGTCATCAGCAGTTGTCTTAACTGTATGTAATTGACCACCATTGATTGCATCCTTAGAATTTGCAGCTATATTTCCATCAGCTACATTTGTTATTTTTACTTCCAACACTTAAATTTCCACTATTATCAGATGAAAGTGTTAAATCTAAAAGCACTTGCTGCTTCATTATTTAAAACAACAGTTTTAAATTTAGGTTCTTTTAATTCCTAGTGTTATTACAGGTGCATCTGCTGACCCACCTATATGAGTTGAAAGATTTTCTCCTACAAATCTTACATTATTAGCCCCATTAAAGTCTCCTGACTTAATTTCTATAGTTGAACCATTATTAGTTTTTAAAAGTATTATTTGAAATTCCACTTCAGCATTTTCTGCTTTTAAACTAGGACTTGAAGCTGTTAATTGTGAATAATTAACTGCATCGTTTGTACTTGTTCCATTTGCTACTCCAGTTATTTTCTTAGTCCCTACATTTAAGTTTCAGAACTATCAGTTGAAAGTAGTACACTATTTGTTCCGTTATTTATACTAACTGTTTTAAAGTTAGGACTTTCTTTTATTCCTATTGATATAGTTGGATTAGATTTATTACCACTTGAAATATGTTTCAATATTTTCTCCTACATATCTATCTCCACCTACATTAAAAATTATCACTTACAATTCCAACTGTTGCACCTGGATCTGTCTTAACTACTTTACCAGTTTCTCCTGCTGTTGACCCTTGATCAGCTTTTTAAAGATATAGGCATTGCTTTAAGCTGTCTTACAGTTACAGCATCTGTATCTTGTGCCCCATCTTCAAGTTGATTAATTCTTCTATTTCCTACTGATACTACTTTTCCTGTATCAGCAAATGCTCTATTAGTTGCATAAGAATTTCCTTCTGATTTAGTAGTCTCAACACCACTTCCTAATGCAACAGAATCTGTTAAATTAGCAATTGTCTCAGAGCCCTAAAGCTACAGCTTTTGAAGCAGTAGCTTTTGCCTTATACCCTACTGCCAATGCTTTTAGCTGCATCATTTACAGTTGAAGCTCTAAACCAATTGCTAACGAATCTGTACCTTTTGCTCCTTCATTAGAATAGTTTGTCTCTAATTTTAAAGCTTCAATATCATTTCCATCTGATAATAATGAATAGTTATCATCACTTTTCAGTGTTTTATTTTTAAGTTCCAAGTCATTTACAAGTTCTTTATATGCCGTTTGTGCATCCTTTCCAGATGGTACCGCATCTGTTACAGTATAATCTTTTTAATACTTTAGCCACTTTAGCTATAACAGGATCTGCTTCTAATGCTGAAACTTTAGCATCTATTTCTCTTATAGATTCTTCATTAAATTTTTTTCACCTTGCCAATTATGTCTTGCTTTTTAATTGCAATTGTTGTGTTTTATATCTAAGATATTGATCATAATTTTTCTTCTTTCAATTAATTCAGTAACTTTTTGCAGATCCTGTTTCTGTCCCTACATTAGCTCTTTTTATTAACTGATAAATAATGCATTCCTGATTCTATACCTTCAACTTTACTTGTTACAGTTTCTTCTAATGTTCTCAACTGAATAACGTTTACTGCATCAGTATCTCTAAATCCTGATGCCACATTAACAATACGACGTTCTTGTCCTTTAGCTCCTACTGATATTACCCCTAGTTTGTCCAGAAGTAGGTACAGCTACTGATCCTCTTGCTGTCCAACCTGGTTTTAACAAGTCAGAATAAGTATAATCTGTATCACTACGAACCCCTAAAAGCAACTGAATTTTCAAGTACAGCTCTTGAATAGTTTCCCTATTGCCATTGCATTGTTACCTGTATACATAAATGTATCACTTTTATCGGCTTCTTCTTTTAGCCTGAGCATTAGTCATTTTCAGTCGCACTTCTTCCAGTATACGATCCTTCAATAACTGCCCCTTTACCAAATGCTGTTGAGTTTTGTATTTTACTATCATCTGATCTAGTTGTTTTTCCAATTCTTGTATCTGATCCATAAGCCATTGAATTAGTAACTCCTGAACCTATAGAAACATTATTACCTATAGCAATATTATTATCTGTGTTATTATTAGAATTTATAGCCCCTACATTACTATTATTCCCAAAAATTAATGTATTTTTTAGAAAAATGCTTCCGACTTTTGAACCAACTACTGAAGAGTTTTCTCCACCAACTCCAGATCTTGTTCCTATTACTGTTGCATTATTAGCAGATACTGTTGCAAGTGAACAGACCCCATTACTATAGCACCCTCAGCAAGCGATCTCGCTGAAGTCCCTATTGCTAATGAGTTATCTTTATCAGCATAAGAGAACGACCCTATACCGAAAGAGTTATTTGCCATAGCAAAAGCTCCTCTTCCTAACGCCATTGAATTGTCCCCAATTGCTGCTGATTTAGTCCCTATAACTATGGCATTTTTAGCACCTGGCGTTTCTACTTCACCATCCGCTTTATAAGTTGCACCATAATTTTTATAATATTATTTATATCATGATAATTTCTACGTTCGGCTGATACAGAATCATCTTTTTAACTCTAATTCTAAAGTATCTAGTGTTGTTTTATCTACTCCCATACTTTCTATTTTTAAAGTTTCATGAATTTGAGTCATATTTTGAGTAGATGCAGTATTATTCATTGCTGCATTGGCAAAAACGTCCGTACCAATCGCTATCGAACCTTCTCCTGCTGCTCCCTGCTCTAAGACCTACGGCTGTTCCCCAATACTTAAAATTTGAGAATCATTACCTATTGCTAAGGCTTGATTTGCAAAGTTCCGAGTTTCATTACCTATTGCGATTGAACCGTCACCTTCAGCACGTGATTGTGTCCCTAGAGCTGTTGCACCCTTCCTAACGCATAAGCTAAAGTACCTAGAGCTGTTGAACCTGGATTATACGCAGCAGATCTTGACCCTATAGATATAGAACCTTCTCCAGCAGCTACGTTAGGTGAATATATGGCATTCTCTGCAGTTCCTATTCCATAAGTTTTTATCGACTAGGATCATTTTTATCATATAAAGATTTAAAATAGGTTGTATAGTCATGTTAGGGTAACTTTATCTCTATACGTAGTAATATCATCATTCCCTATTGCTATTGATGAACCACCAATTGCATAGGTATTGTTACCTATTGCTACTGCTTGTGATGTTGAAGTAATATCATTTCCTATCGCTACTGCTTGTCCCCCATTACCAGTTCTTCCTATACCATGCGGATTTGATTGAACTCTAACAGAACCAATAGCAACTATTCCATGACCATTACTTTCTACCTCTACCTTTAATTTTTGACTTTCAGCATTATTTTCTGGAGTAGCACCACCACCACCATAACCAATAACTACAGAATTCATCAATTTTTGATTAACCTGATCTCCTTTAGTTATCATTACAGAACCTTGACCTACTTTATTTCTTTTCTGCAGTCCAAACCAAATGCAAAGGCATCTGCACTTTCTCCAGTATAAGGTTTTTAGTATAATATTGTATTTCTCCCCAACTATTACTCCACCCAGCTTCTGCTATCATTTCCAAATCCAGCAAAAACCTAGCATTAAGTAGTTATTACTGTTTTATCATTTATACTTATCTTATTTTTAAACTTGTTTTAAGCCATCTTTTTAATTCTTGCAATCTAAAAATTTTTATTATTCACAACTACTCCTTTTTCTATCTTAAATTTTTACTTTTTATATAAAACTGTATTTACTATATTTTTCTTCATCAAAAGTTTGTACTAAAGCCTCTTCAAGTTCTGCTTTAGTTAAATTTTAAATTAATAACTTTAATTCCATATTTATTTAAATCAATATTTAATTCTTTTTAATTTTTAAAGGTTCTATCTTTTAAAATATGACATTCCATAATCATCATCTGCTAAATACACAATAATATTACTTGATGCTTTTTCAAAATTTTGTTAGATTAGTATTAAACACATTCACATCTGGTAATATTAAGAGCAAATTATCTGATATTTTAGTATTTGTTTTCATTAAATTTTTAACTATTTCATCCGCTGAAAATAAGTCACCTGAAATCATATTACTTATAGGTGCATTTTTATTTTCAATTTGCATTATCAGTTTAGAAACTCCTAGTCTTGTAGAAATTCTTTGATTAAAAATTCTACTTTCAAGATTATCTACTGAATAAGTTATAAAAGAAAGCATAAATAGTGATGCTAATACTTTTTCACAATAACCTCCTTATAGTATATTATAATTTTTACAATAAAGTTTACCACATCGTTTTCAACACTACCCCATTATTTCTTATATTTCCCTTTAGAAAATTGTTTGAATTTTGTTTTTAAAAAGTCGTTTATTGTTATTATTTTTTATTTATTTTTATTGAAAAACCCTTTTTATCAGTGTTAACAAATAGTACCTATTTTTAAAAATTTTATTTTTACAACTTTTGTATATCAGTATTTCAATATGTTAACGTTTCCTTTCTAAGATAGAACTAAGACAAATCACTGATATTATTAATAATAAATTATGTATGTTCATAATTTGAAATAATATTTATTAAAAATAAATTGATTCTATCGTTATGTATTTCTAAAAATATTAATTATTTCCCCTATTTTTGTGTTATAATTTACTTATATTTAAAAACTAATCAATGCCTTTCCTTTTACTTTTTACAATCTGCTATGTAGATAAAAATAATTTTTGAATATCTACCTAATAACAAAATAGAAATGAAAAAGTGAAATCTACTGAAATATATAATCAAGAAAAATAGAAGAAAAATTACAATTTATATATATATAAATAAAAATTACTAAATTTGGAGGTATTAAATTTTATGAATAATAAAGTTATTGTTTACAAAGATGGTGAATTGGAGCTTCCAGTAGAAGTTACACCCGATAAGGAAAACTGTTTGGTTAAGAGTTGAAGAAATGGCAGAACTTTTCAATAGAGATCGTTCTGTAATACAAAGACATATAAAAATATATTTAAAGAAGATGAATTAGAACAGAAATTCAACTTGTCAAAAATTTGCACAAGTTCAAAAATGAAGGCAACAGATCTATAGAAAGAATTTGCATTATTACAATCTAGATATGATTATTTCAGTAGGATAGAGTAAAATCTAAAAAGGTATTGCTTTTAGAAAATGGGCTACATCTATATTAAAAGAATATATTTTTTTCAAGGTTATGCCGTTAATGATAAAACGATTAAAAGTATTAAACAAGGTTGTTGAAACCAATCAAACATTATCGCTGACGTTCTTGAATTAGATTCTAAAAATTTTTTTATTGATATTTGGATTAAAGGTAGATTTATATAGCTCACTGTTTTTGAAATATAACTATATAAACAATATCATTATTTCAGAAAAACTTGTTTTTGAAATAAGAGTGATATAATTTTGATAGTATTTCAAAAAGGAGAACTGATATATGAAAAAGAAAAGAGCAGGAACTTTACAATTATCAGGTAAGATGGCGTATTATTCTTTTTATCCATCAAAATTACCTCCATATCCGCAAAATAAAAATTGATAGTGATATTACAAAGAAATGTACAAAAGCACATAAAGTATTAGCTATCTTGATGATAGAGCAACAAATATACCTAATATTGATTTATTTATTTCTATGTATGTTCAAAAAGAGGCACTTCTTTCATCGCAAATTGAAGGTACACAAGCAACATTAGAAGATATTTTTAATCCTAATATTAATGAAAATATTAATGCAGATGTGGATGATGTTGTTAACTATATTAAAGCTACCAAATATGCAATGAAAAGATTAAAAACATTGCCTTTTATGTAACAAATTACTTTTGGAAACTCATAAAGTATTACTATCTGGAGCAAGGGGAAAAGAAAAATCCTGGAGAATTTAGACAAAGCCAAAACTGGATGAGGAGCTGGTTCTACTATAAAAACAGCAAGATATATACCACCGGATGTTTTATCAATGAAAGAAGCTTTATCTGATTTTAGAAAAATATATCAATTCAGAGGATGAATTAGATGAGTTAATAAGAATAGCACTCTATTCATTACCAATTTGAATCAATTCATCCATTCTTGGATGGAAATGGACGTATCGGAAGATTACTAATTGTATTATACTTATGAGAAAAAGTTATAAAAACTCCATCTCTATCTATCTTTTTATTTAAAGGAGCATCGTATTGAATATTATTATGAACATGTCTGCAATTAGGGGAAACAGGAGACTACTGAACAATGGATAAAGTTTTTTTCTAGAAGGAATTTATGTTAGTGGAAAATCAGCTATACAAAAACTGCAAATGAATTAATTGCATTAAGAGATATATATTAAATAGCGAAAATTATACTAAAAGAACATTTGAGACAATGATGAAGATATTTTCATTACTTGGAAGCACTATCCTATTATAGAAATCAGAAAAACTTCAAAAAGATTTATCAATGGCATATAACACTGTTTCTTTTTAGCTATAGATAGATTTGAAAAAACTTGGCATTCTTCATTTAGTAAAAACAAGGAAGGAAACAAAGTATACAGTTATAAAGAATATATTGATATATTAAGAAATGGAACAGAAGTTTTAATATAACAAAAAGTATATTGTTAAAGAAAACAGTCATTTAGTATTTTATAAACAAAAATAAATCGCAATACATAAAGGGGCTGTCTACAAATAGTATAATTATCTAGGAAAACAAAGAGGGAATTTTTAATTAAATTTTAATAAAATAACTTAATTATTAAAAATTTTTAATCTTCTCTTTTTATTATTCTTTAATAAAATAACCAATTATACTCATAAACATAGATTTTTATCGGTGTTTTATGGTATAATTAGTTATGAATCATCCATTAATTTACTCAATTAATGATATCACATCTCAAGGACAATCTACCTTTTTGAAACCTACTTTTTGCAGTCAAAGTAAAATCAACTCAAATTCACCTGCTCTATTAATTAGTGAACTTTGTATGATGACATTGTTTTTAAAAATTTATCACAAGTACAATATAGCAAGAAGGGTAGAAAGTTAAGTGTCGATGTAGATAAAAATGATTGAAAATTATTCTTTTATCCGCATATAAATCATAGCTTGAAATCAGAAAATTAGAGAGAAACTGTAAAGATAATATTGAATTTAGATACTTACTTCAAGGTCAAAAATCCACCATCTAAATCTAAAATAGCTAAATTTATGATAGATTATCAAAAGATATAGAAGATATAATAGAACAATTTAATAAATTCTTGTTAAATAAAAAATAAAATTAGACTCTAAAGAAGTTTTTGATGTTATTAAAAATATACTCAAGCACTTGAGTTATTAGATGATTATGATCACCAAAATTGTTCAAAAGCCAAAACCAACTAATAAAGGGAAGCTATCAACTAAGCTATACACGAGTGTCGTAATCTCATTGATAGTATGTCATTTAATAGTACATCAACTATATTTGGAAAAAGAAAAAGTAAAGGTGTATTAGAAGGTATAAGCGGATCGAGTTTATCAAAGTGCATTTGAGAAGATATATATCCATCAATCCAAGAAAAAAAGCAGCTAACCTACTTTATTTTATAATCAAAGACTCATCCTTTTTATTGATTGATGCAAAAGAATTGCTGCAAGTATTTTCCTATATTTTCCTAAATAAAAATAATTTATTATTTAAAAATAAAGAAAAATAATTTCTGACAGTACATTAGTAGCAATTACTTTACTATTAGCCGAATCAAAACCTGAAGAAAAAGAAATTATGATTAACGTAATTTATGAATTTCTTAGAATGGTAGATTATGTTTTCTTAAATCATTTATATGAATAATAAAAATGAAGTTACTTCAGTTGTCATAAAATTTGCGACAGTTCAAAAGGAAGTTGTTAATAATTTTGAGAATGTAGTATTTATTGGAAGTAGTGGTGTAGGTAAGACACATCTTGCAACAGCTATAGGAATATCTACTGCTAAAAAGAGAATGTCTACTTATTTTTATTAAGTTTAGTAATTTAATAGCACAATTAAATAAGGCAAATAAAGGAAGGGAGATTAAATGAACGTATAAAGCATTATTGTAAGTATAGGGTGTTGATAATAGATGAATTAGGATATATTCCAATAACTAAAGAGGAGACACTTATGTTTTTTTAGATTAATAAATGAAAGATATGAAAAGAAGTCAACAATAGTTACAACTAATGCTGACTTCAAGTATTGGGGTGATATATTTTCTGATAATACTTTTAGCAAGTGCTATATTAGATAGATTATTACATCATTGTAATGTTATTAATATAGTTGGTATATCATATAAAGTTAGAGACTATTATCAAGAATAAAATGACATTTTTATTTTTGACATTACAAATTTAAAGGAATTAAAAGTTGTAATAGAAGATTATATATATGTATTACAATATAAAAAGAATAAAGTGAAAAATTAAAAAGGATTAACTCCTGAGCCTTACAGAAGTCAATCCTTATTAGTAAATTAATTTGCCTAACTTTTTGAGACTGTCAGAATAAATCTTATTACAGAAATCCTATTTACAGAAATCTTTTTCACACACTCGAGATAATTAATTTTTTACTCCCACTTTTTAATGTTTTTATAAATTAATATTGATATTTTCTGATATTTTGATATTATTGTGCCAAAATTATTTTCATCGAGTTTTGTGTAATACCATTATAAACATTGTGAGTGTTCGTTGGATCTCTTAATTGTGATGATTAAACAAAAATTTTTGACTTAATTCCTTATTTTTCGATAGCAGCCCCTATCTTCAATACTACTATCAAAGTATTTTCTATTGTTAAATACCATTTTTACCTGCAGTTGTATATTTTGATTTGTTCCCATCTGTTAACTCAAATGTATCTACTGCATATTTTTTACTGGATAATATTTATCTCCACACTGAATTAATATTCTTTCTTTTTAACGCAAAACTCTTTCGATGATTTTCTCATTTTAACCTTACTATATAATGTACCCGTCAATATATTTTTAGTCCCAATCTTTCCAATAGGATTTAGTATACAATTCTTACTATATCCCTAGGTACCTTTTCATCATAAGAACCAAATCTCACATCTATATTTGATTGACAATATTCAGAACCCTTGAGTTGGATCTAAAAATAGGATTATATACAAGTGTTACAATAACCTGAAAATTAAAAGAAACCATCCTTTACCAAAAATTCTGGTATAGGAAAATCTTTACATATCTATAAATCCTCCTTTTTGACAGAACATCTACGCAGTATTAAAGTTATTTCATTTGGGAGTATTATATAATATATTATGAACGGTATCAGGTAATCCAAAACTCAAGATATTTAGTTCTTTCCAAATTCTGGTATTTCAGTATTATTAGGATAATTAGCTGAATGAATTATTAAGCTTTTTCAATAACAACGGGTCAAATTCTTCATCCATTTCATTTAATAATCCCGCAGCTAAAGCGAGCTACTCTAGGGGGTGGAAAAAGCTAGTGCCTGCTTTTTCTACAATCTCTCCATTTTTAGAAAAAGGATTTTACTCCCCCTTGAATAATATCTCCTTGTGGAATTAACTCAGCATTACCACCTAAATGAACAATATCAGGCTTTTTATTATATAGCCGGACCTGGACCTCTTCTCCGAAAATGGCGATAAGTTATATGGCTCAGATATCCAACCACACTCTTTTTATCTGCATGAGATCCAACCACCAACGATCTAACGGAATCAGCTCCTTCGTGTAATTTACCAACAGCATCTCCTATAGCAAAATTAGTACAATTTCCAGCTGATTTACATATTAAGACATTATATTCGTCTTGAATATCATCCAATGCAATAGCAAAATCGCTAAATTTTGTTCAGATATTTCTCGAGCAATACTTATTGATAAATTCCATATTTTTATTTCTTTATGGTTATTTTTATAACCTCTCTAATATTTTCTATTAATTCATCTTCCTTCTATTCTTTCCTTTTGAATATCTGGAAAAATCGCAGCATCAAAGACTCTTATATTTTTAGCCCCGACAACTTTTCTCCTTGAAAACTCATCCCCATATGTAATAATACCCGCAACAAATGTTCCATGACTTCTCCGATATTAATTCATTTTGGATGATGGGAATTTCTATTTCCATAAATCCATGACTTTTAATGGGTCTATCCTACGTATTCCATTATCTAAAAACACCGACAATCTCACTTCTTTTTATCAACATCATATTCTTTTTATTTTTAATTTCATCTTTTTATTCAAAACATCTAAATTAATTGATACATATGGCATAGGAACAAATTCTTCTGCTAAATCAACAATGTACTATTTGCAAGTTTTATCCACTTGCAAATTTGATATATTGCATAGTTTATATATTATCAGTGATTTCGGTATAATTTGTTTTTACGAGATTCTACATGTTCATTTCTCAAAAGCATCTCAAATTTTATGTTAATAGAAAACTCGTTGAAGTTAAAAAGTTTCACCTTAGTTAGAAACGCCTCTCAGTCTTATATACAGTAGGCTTATATTTAATGATATTGTCAATACCCGAAATACTATATGCATTATTTTTTTAACATCAGTTATTTTTCTTCAATTTCATCTCCATCTTTTTAGAATCTACACGAACAATTAAAGTGTTTTCATCTGAAACTCAATAACATTATTCTTATTAGTAAAAATATATTCTCAATTTTCTTTTCTATGACTTTTTAGCATGAGCATCTTTATTTAATTTTGCTTCAATTATAACTGGTATGTTTCTATCTTCCCAATCTTCCGCTAACACATCAATAATCATTCGAGACAATTTAGCAGATTTTTCATTTAACTCATCACCACTAAAAACAAATCTAGGAAGTTCTTTTTCCCACCACCTTCTACTCTTTTGTTTATCCTCTTCACGTTTTAGCAAAAATTTAATTGGCAATTTCTCTTTCTATTACTCACTCTTAACTTTTTAGAAACCATCTGTATTCTTCTCAGTGGAAATCTACAACTTTGTAATTCTCTGTGAGTCATTCCTCCTTGAATTAAAAATTCAAGAAACTCTATGTCATTAGTTATTGAACGATTTTTGAACAAAAATGCTTCTCTTAAAATATCAAATAATGTAATTTCATTTTTTCATTTATTACGGAACTTCCTCATAGAATTATTCATTATAGTGTTAATATCAGAATGACTTAATCCTATTAACGAACTTGATATATTCTCAATTTTCTTATCTGAAATATCAAATTTAAATTTTGATTTATCGATATATGTATGAATCAAACTATTAATTTCAAGTTCTGTTGGTTTACTAATGCTCGAAAACTCTATTAAATCTACGCCAAATAGCAGGATCAAGTAATTCATGATGATTTTGTAGCTGCGATTATAATACTATCTTTACTAAAATATCTCATATTTTTGAATATAGTCTATTTTACAACTCTTTTTAATTCTCCGTCTCATTTTATCATTTCTTATTTTAGCGATTACATCAAATTCATCTAAAAACAAGATGCATTCTTGCCTTGAAGCAAAAATCAAATATTTTTCTAATATGCTGTACTTCCCAACAAAGATGAAATCATTCCATCCAGCCTTGCAGTTACTAATGGAAGTCCAGTCTCCATAGATATATATATTAGTGCCATTGAGGGTTTTTACCACATCCCGACTGGACCATAAAGAAGCAATGTACAAGGTTCATCTATTCCAGCTTTTAATAATTTATCTCCATTTTTATACCCTTTTATAAACTCCTTAATTTTGTTGTCAATTTCTTATTATTCAAAATTAATTTGTCTCTACTCAACAATTGGATAGCAAATATCCACTATGTCCATTCTGCTTTCACCATCAACTGGAGTTTGAGACGATAATGAATCTAAGGGACAATATTCCTCCCTGACAATAAATTGTTTATTTTTCGTGATAATGCTAAATTACCATCATTTTCTAAATTTTAGACAATATTTTAGAATAATTAAAGACCTTTTCCTTGTCACCGATAATGCACCTTCAATTATTTTGGAAATTTCAGTATACATTCCATTCACTCTCCTATTTCATTTATTATACATCAAATTACATCACTTTTTCAATATTTTTGTTATCAAAGTTATACTTTTTGTTATTATTTTTAAATTATTGTTATCGAGATAAAAAGAGTTGGTGCAGTTCTAACAGAAGTTTCTCAAAACGAAACCCATAAAAATGTTCTAAAGATAGAGTAATTATTGAGCACATCTTTAAAAAGAAAATAAAGTTAATGTATTAAACAAACTTTTTGGTGAAAAGAAAAAACTTTCTCTAATTGTATTAAGTATTTAGCAAAAAATTTTAAATAAGTCTGAAAGAACTATTAGAAGAGAAATTAAACGTGCTACAATACATCAACAAGACTCAATGCTTAATTTAGTATCTGTTTACTCTAGCCAGTATTCTAATGTTCAATATATAAAAATATAACTAACAAAGAAATTAGAACAAAAATAGATCCTAATCCTCAATTAGCTAAAATATATATCTTACCTATTAAGTAATAAATACTCTCCTTATGCTGCTCTAGAATTAGCTAAAAGGAAATTTAACGTTAATTTTTCATTACAAACTCTATACAATTACATAAATAAAAAAATATTTTTGAATTTATGGGTTATAAAAAGAGAATAATAAAAATAATATATAAAAAGCAAAAAGAAAAAGTTCATAATAAAAAAGTTGAAAAATCAGGTGAAGCAAGTATAAAAGAAAGACCTCTAGAAATTAACAAAAGAGAAGAACTTGGACATTGGGAAATTGATTCTGTTATAGCTACTAGAGTTGGTGCTAATAAATCTATTTTAACACTTACTGAAAGAGTTTCTAGATTAAATATTGTTAGAATTATTAATTCAAAAACTAATGAAAATATAATCAAAGAATTAAAAGAAAAATTATAAAAGTCTAAAAATATCTTATTAAATCTATTACTCTGATAATGGAACTGAATTTGCTAACGTTAAAGAAATTGCTAAGTTAGGTGTTATTTGGTATTTGCTCATCCTTATTGTTCTAATGAAAGAGGTAGTAATGAGGGCTAATAACAAATTTGTAAGAAGATTTTTACCTAAAGGGGTATCTATGGATAATATAACAGAAGTTAAAGAAATTCAAAAATTTTTATGAATAACTATCCAAGAAAAATTTTTTAATTCTTCAACTTCCTCAAAAACATTTATGATAGTACTTTTAAATCTAATTTAAATTAATTTTGTGACACTTACTATTTTTAATTGGGTTTTTGGTTCTATATAAAAATATTTTATTTCTCTTAAATCCGAATAAATTCATTATATTTATAATAATCACTATAAAAGATAAAATATATTCATTAAAATCAAATATCAATACAAAATTAAATTATTAATATGTATCACTATCATAATCTGTGAATCTGTGAAAATTTTTCCATAATTTTTCTAGCAAAGTTTCAATCTGTGACCATTTAAATTTGATCCTCAATTTCTCTAGCAATCATTCCGAAAAGAACAAAAATTAATTTCATCACACCTTTTAAAAAGATATTTTAAATTTCCAAATATACCACTTTCCATTTGAGCAAATTTTGCTTTCCTCAATCAATATATCAATTGAATCTAAATTTTCAGTGTTAATGTTATATTTCTGAAAATATCAATTATCATTTTCCCGCGTCACTATAAGTGGATAAAACATTCTTCAAGTCTATAATTAAGTGTATTATTATCGTAAATTATAAGTAAAATTATACGTACTATTGCAAAAATATTGTTAAAAATAAGTATTGTATAAACATAGATAAAATAATACTTATAATAATACAAATAAAACTAAAATTATGAGAATTTTCATACATAACGAATTTCTTATGAAACGGAATAGGCTTTTCCCAAGTTTTTAATCCAATTTTATAACTTATAAATAAATTTTTAAACATTAGTATGTCCCCCTCTCTCTTTCATTTTAAATAATAATATTTTTCTTTCAATTATTACCATTTTCTAATCATCCTTTCTTTAATATTATTTATATTATTAATAAAATGTAGCACTTTTACTTAATTATTTTCATAATAGTATAAGATTATATTTCAAAATATCAAAACACCACTTTAAAAGCTTTTAAAACAATATCAACTAGAAATTATCATCATATTTATCTTCAAAATAGTGTACATCCAATATGGTTCATCTCACAAAACATCCACCTTCACACTCATAATCTAAATAATTAAATGCTCCAACAGGATATTTCATAACCATTAATTTTAAAAAGTTATACTAGAATTACATTTTTCACAACATATTTCCCCTGATACATTCTATTTCTTCTTACATATTACGTTCTCAACCTGAAACCTCCATTCTAAAACTGTCAACATCAATCGATATTTGATGCTTACATTTGTCATATACTTACATTATTTAAAATCAATATCACTTTATACTTTTAATTAAATTATTTTACAATTTTTAATATCATCATTAGCTAAAATCCCCCTTTTAATAAAATATTTGATATAACTAGCTTTCAAAATTAAGAATGCTTCTTCTTAACTCTTCTCCGCATATAATTCTAAAAAATGAGTTAGATTCCTGTGTAAAATGATTCATATTCAGATTTTTGCTTTTAAAATAATTTTCTTTAATTTTCATTTTATTTTTCTATACAATATTTCACATATCAACAATTCTATATTGGTATGTTTTTGATATTTTCTTTTATTACAAACATTTAAATTCTTTTCATAATTTTCAACTTTTAACTTTTAAAGTTCTAATTACTGTATCAAATAATTCCAACTTATAAAATGGTTTACAATCTAAAACGTGTAAAATATCATCAGGTGATTTACTTTTGTAAAACATCATTAGGCGATTTATCAGGATCATTTCTATAATCTTCAATTAATTCTTCATATGCACTCATTTAACTCATTTCTTTTATATCTATATCATATCTATCTTTTCTTTTACTTTTAATTAATTCTTCGTTTACATTTATTTCAACTTATTTCTTTTTATTTATATCTATCATCATATCTATCTCATTTTTCTTTATTTTTAAAATTTTCTTTTTAAATTTTTAATACTTATTCCATCTACTCGCCTCATTAATATCTATCTTTTATATATAATTTTATGTACATTCTACCATTTCTTTTTGTTTTTCATTGGAAATAACGGAATTTTTAAATCATTTTAATTCACCAGAATTTAGAATTTTATAAAATTATTACTTTGTTGTCTAGATAATAACATTCTCTCCCTAAAGGTGTATCTAAAAATAGTTTTAAAAAGTTGTAGATAACCTCTCATCATTTGCTTTCTAATAACCATAATATTTGATGAAGCAATAATTGGGTAGTCTTGTTCTTCAAATATTGCACTTTTAATAATTGTTCCTCTTGCAGATTAATAACAATCACCGTCCTTTAATACATAACTTGATACTTTGTTCATTTTCTTCAATATATCCAAGTCTAACAATAATCAATTTCAATACTCTCCTATATTAGATATATTTACAACTCTAACATTTCATCTTTTCTTTACTTACAATATATTTACCCTCTAAATATAGTGGCTAACCTCCCAATTTTCTTTTATTACATCTAAATTCATAACCTTTTGACCATTCTTCATCTTTCAGATTGTAATATTATATCAATATTCCAAATTTCCTATTTCAGAAAATTCTTTATAAGATATAGATGTATAAATTTTCAATATCTGATGATTTATATCACAATAATATTATCAACACTGAAATTTTGAAATAGATAGTAGATAAAGTCTTAACATTCATAGTTTCAAAAAATGTTAGAAGGAAGCTCTACTATCTCAAGTATATTATAATTTCTCTGGATAGTATTCTCAACTCTTTATTTCTAGATGAACTTATATCTTGCAGGTAATAATATTAATAAAACTCCTTTTTCACTTAAATGTGAGATAAATTTTCTAATCCTATCATTTCAGAATGTCTACTAATAAATTTATGTTCTTCATTAATCTCTAATTCAAAATTAGAGAAATGAAAAATTAAATCAAATTATCATTTATAAAACTGTATTTATAAATATCATCTATAATTATATTTTCATTCTTCATAAAAGCTAATTTTAATAGTTTAAAATATTTTTCATCATTAGTTATCAATGTAAAGTTAATATCACGATATGATTCAATTATTTCAACTAAATGATGAGAAAACTTTTTCAGCCTCAGCTATATTATATACGCTTTCAACTGTAACATTTTTCTTTTCATTTTCAACAATAAAAATTAGGTGTAAAATTTTATATTTTTAAATTATATTCTGTTATAATATCTTTCCAAGTTAATTCTTCAAATTTTTCAATAGAATTAGTCAATATATCAAACAAAATATTACTTAATAATTTTTCTAACCTCAAATTCAAAACGATACATCTATCATACTATTTAATAAAAATTTGTACTCAACTTATATTTTTAATTTTTGATAACACCTTTAACAAAGATCAAAATATCAATATATTCTCATTTTTATATTTTAACATATTGTAATATTTATAAATTTCTTTCTTTTTGCTCTAACATTCCTCTTTTATAGTCCTTTTCCAAAAATCTTATCTTATTTTGCAGCTTCAATCTATATCAGTACATTTATCACATTATTAAATTTTGTAAACCTCGGTATTGAAATACCAACATTATTAAAAATATAATAATACCTTAAAATATAAGTTTAATTAATCATTTAATATTATTAGATTATTATATAATTATTTTTAATTTAGAAATAAGATGATTATAAAAAGGGATTTTTAAGAATGAATTAATTAATTAAATAAATATAACGTTATTAATGATTTAATTTTAGATAAAAATTAATAAGTTCATTATCAAATTTAACTCTCAAGAACTTCTACTTTCATTTATAATCTTCTTAAATCTAATAATTTATGTTCCTATTAACGCTAGAATAAAACTAAATCTATAAGAATATCTACTAACAAAATAAGCAAAAAGAAAAACAGTAGAATATTTTCTTGTATCTATCAAACAGTAAAATTTATATTTGAAAAATAATCAATAACATTTCTTTACTTTTATTAGTCCAATTAATATAATCTCCTTTTTAATATATATTCTACTTACTCACTCTTTTTAAATTTATACAATATTTTTCATAAATTCTGTAAACGAATTTGCTCCTAGCTTTCTCTTTAATATATTAATCCAAATAACATTTACCCCTTCTTCTGATCAATCCTTTATTAAAAGCTTCAAATAATATTTTACCAGTTGTAACATGTTTTTAGTGAATACTTATTTATATATATTCAATATCTCGAGATTATTACTTCCTAAAATTCCATCATATTCATAGCAAGAGATATCAGCTGCTTCTCCTTTACCTATTAACTCATATAACTATTAATTCACTATATAATTCATATTCTTAGAAGTAATATCCATACACATAATGACCGCCAGAACCCTTTATCTATAAGTTATCTATTCTAGATTTTAAATGTGGAATCCTCGGTCTATCAGTTCATCATAAACCTCTTTTGAAATAATAATTTTCCCATGCATATAGTTTTTCCAATAAACTCTCCTCATTAACCCATAAAAAGCACATATGCAATCCGTATCATATAGAATCAATCAAGATAGTATCTTCTCCTCCACACAATTCCATATACAATATCATCTCTAAAAGGCATCTAATAACAACTCTTCATACTTTCCTTTTGATATGAGATCTTTTTCTCAATAATTTTCTCAACCGATGTGCAATATAACTCACCAAGAAACTATATCTTTTTTCTTACCTTCTGGAGAAGATTTATAAAGCTTATATCATATCCCTAATTTTAACTGCAGTTTCTATAACAACAACTTTCCATATCTTTCTTTTGCTTCACTTTTAATATGATCCATCATTTAAACAATCTATGCAACATAGCTTTATGACTCATCCCATAATATTGTTCCATTTTTAATCACATCGTCAATCGTAGAGATTTTCTTTTTATTATTCTCGTTTTATATCTTCAATCATAGTATACTAGAGAAACGAGGAATTATATGAAGCGAATTGATCTGCTTTTTCATTATCATCTCACTACCCAATCATAATAGGAGCTAACTGTACTTGACGAGTGATCATCAAAAGTGCAAAATGATAGCAACTCATGAGCAAATGAGAAAATCTTTGTCACTAATAGCACATATCTGAATTTATAGCTATTACTATTAGAGTTTTACCTTTATAACAAACACCACTTATATTAGTGCCTAGCGAATGAAAAACAAGTGTTAAATGTTTCTATTTTTGAGCTAACTTAAAAATATCAATAGATGATTCTCGATCTTCACCTAATTTCTTTTCTAAGGTGAGATGCTTTTGTTACTTAAAGTCTATTCTATCAATCATTGCATTTTCCTCCAATATTTATCCATTTTCAAAATTGATTCAATCAATCTTATTTACAATAGCCAAGATTTAAGATCATCTGATGTTAAATTACTTTGTTCTAAATGATACTGTACCACTTTTTGTCCCTATTTCTCTCCAGATAAAATATAATCTTCTGTACAACAAAAATAAAGTTGATAATCCGATTATATCGAAGTAATATTTTCTTTCTCCCTTTTTCCATTTTTGCAATCATACTTTGATCGAATGATAAGTAACTGCAACCTTATACTTGAGTAAGTTTGTGAATCTTCTCTAGTGATTTTATTCTTTTACCAATTTCAACTAAAGATTAACCATTTTATTTCCTCCTCTACTTTTTCGTTTTATATTAGATCACGAAATTTGTCATAAAGTAAATGTTTTTATGACCATATGACAAGATAAGGTTATAACAATAAATATTACAAAAAGATTTAATATATGAAACCTATTTTTCATAGTTCATAATCTATAAAATATAGAAAAATGTGTGTGATATATAAAATAGATAAAATTACATAAATTGTATATAAAGTGAAACAACTAATTTTTTTGCAAACACATTACACTAGTGGGATTATATAGGCTCAGCACCTTTTATCTATCAAGGTTAGAGCCTATTTCCCGACTTCAAAAACTGTAAATTTTAGTTCTTTACGAACAATATTTAAGATATAGTGTTCTAAGTCTCATAATTTACTAACCACATATTTTATACTATTTATTATATTTCACTCCTAATCCTATACCTATCTTTGTGCTTATTATCTATATTTGCATTAAAACCAAGTCTAAAACTACTTGATACTTTAACATATTCTAATCATAATTAATTCTAAATCTATCAAAGTTCACTTCCTTTTGTATTAAAAAGTAATTCCTGCTAAATTTACTTTTTCATTTTAGTAGAAATATTATCATAAAATGATAAACCTAAATTATAGATCAAATTCTACTTTATCATTTAACTTAATATCATTTTCTATATTAAATTCTAATCTATTCTTTAATAAGCTATTCCCAGAAATATTCATATCTGCTACTTCTTTTTGTATTATGATTTAATACTTTAAGTAAAGTTGTATAAATAGTACTCTCTAAAACTTTAAATTAGTCTTATCATTTAAAAATATATTTATTTTTATAGAAAAATATTAGAAAGTAATATTGTTGATATATCTGATTTAACATTCAAATCTCCAACAAATCTATCAATATTTGATAAAATGATGAAGCTTTCTTATTCTTTCTTCTATACCCGTATTATTATCAATCATATAATCTAATCCTAATCCAAATTTTGTTATAGAGCTAACAAGTTTCATTATTTTCTGAATATATAGACTTAATACTAGATATATCTATATTTGTATTCAAAGTAGTCTTTATATTTATTTTTGATAGATTCAGTATTAATCAATATATTATTTGAAAATTTAGAATTTTATCTTATTATCTACTAAATTAGTCATAGTAAAGATATTAAAATAAGCTGATAAATTATTTGTGCTTTTTATCTATATTATTTTTAAACTCTGAAATTTGTCTCTCCATATCAAATAAAGTATAGATATAATTGGAATAACTTGAAGTAAATAATTGAGCAAAAAGGATTTACATTTTCCATAGAGTTTGTTAAATTATATATTCTTTTTCTCTATAAAAAGGCGCAAATTTTTGTTTACAGTTCTTGTGTATTCTTTATAAAAATTCTTTTTGCATTTACATCCCAACTAGGAATATTCCTTTTCTCTCACTTTCACTGAGATCTTCTAGTTTTTACCTTTATATTCAAAAAACGATTAATAAATTTAACTGTATCATATCTATTATATCAAATTCTACAATGGGCTTTAATATAAAGTTTGTAAGTTTAATTTCACTATCAAACTTATCAAAAGTTATATTACTTTTTCTATATCTTCTCCTCTATTTGTAACTAAAGTCAATTTAGATTTACCTATAAAACTCTTTAAAAATGCGCTTTATACATTTGATAATATTTTAATCTCTGAATTTTCATAACCTACATATTTATTAGCATCTATATCTCCCAAAAATATTAACTAAATTTTGATTATATATATCTGATAGTATATATGAATTTGTTCCTAATTGTAAAATTCCTTTTGTATATACTTCAACAGGAGATTTTGAATGATTTCTAATTGTAAGTTTACCATCTAAAACCTGTGTTTTTGATTTATAATACTGTATTCCATTTAGTATCAATTCACCTCTTCCATCTTTTCTTAATCCTGCTGTTGCATAACTTGCATAAAATGCTTTTTCAGAATCTAATATTTTTAGGTATTCTATATCTATATGTATTTTCTTCTTTGGGATTATATATACTATCTTTGTAACTATATCTTCCTTTTTATATGTTATTATTTCATCCTCATTATTTTTACCTTGTCCTTTAAGACCTGAGGTATTATCGTTATCAAAACTTGCAACTTCACCTTCATTAATATCAACATAAAAATATCTATTTTAATATATTTCCTTTATCATCTAAGTCATATATACGACTAGGCATACGCATAGATCTTTGCTCATCAATTAATCCTGCATTAAAAATCAGAAGGCCCTTTAAGTGCTTTTATCATAATCTATATACCCCCAACCTAATATATTATCAAGATATTCATTTTTACCTTTTTCTATCTGCAGTAGTTAATATTATCTGTTTAATTTGATTATACTGTAAAAAGGAAATTTCTGCTTTTAATTCATAACAAGTCTTGATCATATGCGAGTGCTGAATAAAGAAGAACCAAATAAAATATAAGAAGGCTTTTTACTCCTTTTACATAGGGAGTGCTCCAACTGTTGCACCTCTTAAAAGCATAGCATTTTGCTATATCTTCTGGATTATAGTAAATATGTTCATCTGTATAATATTCTTTTTATCTTTGTTATTTTTCTTTATCTGAAAATATCATTTTACCAAAAATAGTAGATGATCTCATCATTTCTTGCATAGTTGGGCTTGATATTTGAAAAGGTAATGTTTCATTACGAGTAAACATCTTATTTCCCAAAGGTTCACTCTCTAAACTATTCCCCAAAGATACAATTTTCAAATGTATTATTATCTTTTATTCTTTAAATATGCTACATTTGATTCTGCTGATGAACTAAACTTCTCTAATTTATCATTATATATATAATTAGGGGCTAATACATACATATTCAAATGTGGATTCGTTGAACCTAATGAAAAATTAATAATGCCATCTTTTTAAAATAGTTATTAGAGTTTTGAAATATTAATTCTAAATTTCCATCAAAATTTCTTATCTTTAAAATTTAATTCTCCATCATTATTTATATCCATAAAATGCTAATTGTAGTTAAAGGATGTGAGTCTGTATTATCAACTTTTTCTTTTTCTACTCCTGTATAATTTACCTTTATATTTTTCATTCATCTTTTAAATAATGTTCATCTTTTTCATTAAAACCAAGTTCAACAAAAAGTTACATTATTTTTAAAAGTATATGGATTTTTATAACTTCAGATTTATCTATAACAGTATTTACATCATTTAATTTATTAACATCATAATCTGATGTATCATTCTCTTTCGGTATAGTTTCATCCTCATCATCTAATATAGGATTCTTTTTCACTTGGAAGATTTTTCTCTTTATCAATTGGTGATACACTACCCCCCACTATTTTGATTACTTGAACAACTTATTATGACAAATAACATCATAAAAATAGTTATTATTTTTACTTTTCATTTTTAATACCTCTAGTTTCATACAATTAGCTTTTCAAAACACAAATTTCAAAAATTTTTCCGTTTTTCTCAACTCTTCACGCTAATACCACTATTTCCTTAACTTTTATTCTCCTTAACTTTTTCTAAGTTTTTCTCAACTCTTCTCGTTTTTCTCTTCGTTTTTCTTCGTTTTCTTCGTTTTTCTCAACTTTTTCATCAAAATTTAATGGTATAATATTGTGTACGATCATTTTTCAGAACTTCCATTCCATTTTAACAAATCCTTGCGTTCAAGATTTTTAAGAAGTTTTTCACAATATGAATTACTTTATATATTAACTCTTCACCTTTTTCGTAGTAATCTTTTCTCCACTATTATAAATAAAAATGTACATTATCTTTTTCATCTTCATTTAATTTATCAAACAATTTTTCAGAAATATTATCTATAGCTTCTATCTAATGTTATCATACTTATATTTAAATATTAAATAAAATAACAGGCTCAAACTATGAACTGGTTTGGGTACTGGATGTACTGACCCCCAAAAAGTTGAGCCTATTTATTTTTATTAATTTTTAGATATATATTTAATTCCTAAATC
>BNJT01001218.1_pt1 | contig 39542 bp, 52 predicted proteins | sample 8540491 | NCBI WGS metagenome assembly BNJT01 (sample SAMD00202455, study PRJDB9452) | human saliva metagenome | host: Homo sapiens | reverse complement strand
TTGTGATTATCCCAACAGGTTTTGGGAATGCACCCATAGTATCATAACTCGATTAATGACGCAAGATTTTTCAGTTTTAATCACAAGTTCGGACGTCGACCCAACAAGGAACACAAGTTAGTTAATTGCCTTCAATTTGCAACGCACTGGAATAAACTGTGGCTTCTTTTTTTAAATATAGGCTAGCACTTTAAAATATGTCATGCTTAACCCCATCGGCTTCGTCTGTATATTTGCGATTCGACTCCATAATTTATTGGAGAAGATTCTATTTTGCTTTTATGTATAGGTGAGTAGCAGTCACTTTTTTGATTCGCTATTCGTACATTGAGATCTCCTCACCAGAATCGACAATCAGGATTATAGCACAAAGATGTTCCAATCAATATACCGCGGCAATCTTTGCAATCGCCGTCGAATATAAACTCACATGTCTTAACGTGTAGCAGCGCTTTAGCGGTGCGTTTCCACTTACGGTGAGCGCGTTGGTATTTATTCGGACGTTCATTAGAATATCACCAAATTACAGTTGCATCTACAATTTGACGCACAGCTTTTTGGTGAAAAATAAAGTTCAGAGGTCGAGGACTTTTTATATTAGCAATGTGGCGGCAGTCTAAGTCATATACTGCCGCCACATTGCTAATATAATGCATCAAGCAGCAAACATGGCCAGAGTTACGTCATTCATTGATATCCCCTTGGTCGCAGCCATTTCCTGAACTTGGGACATTAAGACACCATTCTGATGGAAGTCACGAATCCCATCCAATCGCTGTATAAATTGTTCTCTAGTTCCAGAGTCCTTTACAAAACTATGTATAGAATTCATTTCAGCCTTCGAGTGAACTCCACTACCATGATGTCCAAGTCGAGGGTCTCCAGCCACCTTCGTATTTGGCAAAAATTCGCCATTATGGTGACTGTTCAGCGGCACGTCAAATTCCTTGAACATTTCGCGTACTGACTCAGCCTTGCCTCGGTTTAGGGCGTGCTGGCACCATATGATGAGCATCATCACCAACCTTGGCGGTCATTCCATTTTCAACCATACTGCTACGTAGTTCTTTTTGCGTTTTTACCAGTATCATTCCAAACACCAAACTTGGTCTTACATGCTTCGAGCCCCAACGCATCGACCCATACCAAGGGATTATGTACATACCCCTGTGGGGTACCCACATTCGGCCCCACACCCAACGGATCCTGGGAACCATACACACCACCAGCAGGATCATAGAACCTAAACCGGTTATACACCCACCCAGACTCAGCATCCTCATACTGCCCAGCAAACAACACTGGGGAATCCACACCCGACCACGACCTGCGCCCAAACAACGACTGGGTCACGTGTCCCACGACACTGCCCTGCTCAGTGTCAATCAACTCCTGCGGCGCACCAGCAAGATCAGCCACCAAGGCATAGAACACCGCATCCACCTGCGCCTGCGACCACTGGTCTACACCAGAAGCCGTGTCGTAATTTGTGGTGTTGAGGTTAATCTGGCCAATCATTTCACCCGTACCAGGATCCTGCACCCACACACGACCCACAACACCAGACGCATCACCTACGGTCGTGTGCTCAGCCACCAGGTCATTGCCCACATAGGTAAACACCTGACGAGAGACCACCTCACCCGTATCAGCATTTAGGCAGGTTTTCGCGACCCTACGGCCCAGACCATCATAGGAATACACCCACCGCACATGTGGTGCATCCGACGACGAAAAACCAGTGACCTGACCCGTGGCCCCTGCATAACTGAAGCGCTTGACCAACGGTTTCAACGACGACCGCCTCGTCACAGTCTCGGTGATTCGACCCAACTTGTCATAGGTATAGGACGTCTTGCCCACCCGAGTCACCAACGTGCCCCTGGTCTCCACACCAGCAGACTGTGCAGACTGCGAACTCTGAGCACTACGGGCAGACCTCGCCAACGCCACCCCACCCACAGTATCCTGCGACCCAAGTTCTGGGGCAGCAATACTAGTCAACATCCCCGCAGCAGAATACCCATACGACTCAGCAGAAACATCAGAACCGTTCACAGAAGTAGCTGCACCAGCTTGTGCCGCAATGCTGCTTTTATCCCGGGACACACCCGTGACCCGACCCAACACATCCACATCAAACCGGGCCACACCCGCCAACACATCATTAACCACCGAGACAGTGTTATCAGCACGCCACGCCCACGCACGACCCGCCACCATCGACAGCGACCCGCCCTCAGCATGCTGCGCATTATCACCACCTAATGCGCTCACCACATCATTGACAATGCGACCACACTCATCAAACCCGAACTGACGGACCACAGACCCCACCACCAGCTGATCCCTCCGGCCCGCAGCATCCATACCCAACGCCACATGCGCCAACTCCACACCCTGATGCTCAACATCAACGTGCGAGACTTCACCAGCATCATCAAATGTAAATGTTTGTTGAGTGGCAACACCCACGGCATCCACCACAATACGATTGCCGCGTCCATAACTATCTCTCGCAAAGTTGATGGTGGTATTTTCACCCGACACCAAGGTTGTAGACTCTGAGGATAACCTGCCATACTCATCCCAGATATAGGTGATAGCAGCATCATTATTCACAACTTCATCCAAATATCCACGATTATCGTAGGAGAAAATAGTGTCAACACCTTGGCTATCAGTCTGTTGAATCACCCGACCTAGTAAATCTTTCCAGAACATGGTCACCCCACCAGTGGCATCAATTTTTTTACGCCAACCCTTAGCCAGATTCTGTTCAAACTGAGTGACCAAGCCGTTGTAATCCTGCTCTTGAACAACATTGCCATCCAAGTCGAAGATAAAAATCCCATCGACGTCCATCAGCATTGACCAAACCCACGACATCCATCTGGGTGTTATACACCAGTTGGGTCTGCCCGCCTGCGGCATCAGTAATCAAAGCAGGCTTATCAAATACTGTGTATTTTGTAGCAGTGACCGCGCCGATCTCATTGATGGTTTGAATGACATTGCCTTCCCCATCAAACGTCGCCCGTTTTTTTGACTACCGTCTGGATTAGTGACCCGCCATGCCCAGCCTTCCGGTGAATAGTCAATTAGCGTGATATTGCCAATGGGGTCCATAGATTCGGTGACACGTCCTGCAGCATCACGCACCAACGACCACCGTCGGCCCGACGCATCTGTCGTAGAGAGCACTCGCCCCGCAGCGTCGCATTCCACCAGGGTTTCCAGACCAGCAGGATCTACACTACCTGTGGGAACCAGACCACTAACCATCCACTCGTAATTGTACTGAGTAGTCAATCCGGCGGGGTCCACAACAGCAGTAATACTACCTGCCGCATCAACATCTATTTCGGTAATCAGACCATCAGTGCCCACAATCCGGGCCGGTGTCCCCCACGCTGCAGGTTCAGCCACCGTCTGCGATCCATCAGGATACGTGACACTAGTGATAAACCCGTCCTCATCGAAATGAGTCTCCGTCACTCCACCATTTGGAGCGATAGTCGAAATCACATCATGATACTGGTTGTACACATAATCCTCGCACGCACCTGATGGGCTGATAATCCGCCACACATCACCTGTCGCAGTAGACCGGTACACCGTCGGCCGCACATCACCGAGTACGTCATCATGCAGCCACTCGGCTGGCACCTGCCAAGGCTCCTCCGACCGGGCACCATCACGCCCTTGGCCCACCAAACCAGCAGCCGCCAATCCACCCTCACGTAGGGCTTTGACCAACGGCAGTGCCTCCAGGCGTTCCAACCGGTCCGGAATCACCGCATCCCCCAACTCCAGGGGGTCGCCGACAAACTCAGTAGCTGTTTCCACAGCGACACATAGACGACCACCTTCAGGAGCATCAGCACCCAGGTCATCAAGCCAGACCGCCGCGTTGGCGAACATACCACCCGTACCAGCCTGGGTGACTACCCGCCCTTCATCATCAAACACATAGGTATAGGACACCCCATTACGATCCGTCCACCCGCACACACGGCCCGCATCGTCATAGTGATACGACAACGCACCTGCCGCGGAGTTAATCACCCGACGCAGACGCCCATGCGCATCATACTCGTAGGAAATCAGACGGACTGGTTCCTCATCCGGCCGGTCCTGATGTTTCAACCACACACTAGCCATCCGGTGGGTACGCCGATCCCACACCAACTCCAGAATGGTGCCGTCACTGCGCCGCATACTGGTCATCAACCCCGACGATTGATCCCACCCTACTCAATCATATGACCAGTCCGATGAATCACCGCCGACAGGCCAACCTCAAAGCCTATACCCTGCATACCCTGCGACAGACGCAGAACGATAGCCATAACCACCAACCGTGACACCTACCATCTCCGGGTCAGGCTCACTGTCAGGATCATGCAGATTCTGCACATCCTCCACGGGGCCGACAGGTCGCACCATGGACATCTCAGTGGCAGTGGCAAACACATACACCAACCCCGCCGCAACATCCCGCACCCTATACGCACCATCAACAAACGACAGCAACCACGGCCTGCCATCAGCACGCACCTCAGACCCATCCAACGGGGCAGCAGGGAAGGTCACCAACGCTCCATCCGGGGTCAACATGAGTACTTCATCCGCACAGATTTCAATCCGGCAATCCATCCGCGAGACCCACTGCGGCCCCAACGCTTTACCCAACTCATGACCAGAGTTACTATTCCGGTCAATCACCAACGGCAGAATTCCTTCGATGACCACATCGTTTCTATAATTGATCATCGCACCAGTAGCCATATCCACCGGTTCTAGCCCAGCCTTTAGTGCAAACAGGTGGTTTCTAGTGGTCGTGGAAACACTTCACTTACATATCATTGCTGTCCAAGCCTAACAGCTGCGCCATACGCTCAGCCGGAGTATCAAACCCCAACGTTTTACGCGGACGACTATTTAACTGTGCGGCCACAAACTCCAAATCCGCAGCTGTATACACACCCAAATCAGTGCCTTTAGGGAAATACTGCCGCAACAGCCCATTCGTATTCTCATTACTGCCCCGCTGCCACGGGGAACCCGGATCACAGAAATACACCGGACAGCCAGTAGCAACACTAAACCATCGGTGACCAGCCATCTCACTGCCCTGATCCCAGGTCACCGACCCGCGCACTTGCTCCGGCAGCCCACCAATGGCAGCAACCAACCCGTCACGTACCTGGAGGGCATCATGCCCATTCGGTAGGTGCAGCAACATCACATACCGTGTGCTGCGTTCCACCAGAGTACCGATAGCGGCTTTTATTGCCCGCCCCCATAATCAAATCCCCTCCCAATGCCCCGGAACAGCCCGGTCTTCCACGGTGGCGGGGCGATCAGAAATCATCACCATCGGGTCATGAAACCGCTGCCGACTTTGTTTGGGTCGGCGGGGTTTACGCACCGCTCGCCCCTGTCGTAGACAGGCTTTAATGTGCTGTTTCAACTCGCCTTTCGCTTGAACAAACAGTGCCTGATAAATGGTTTCGGTACACACCCACATAGTCTGGTCATCAGGGTGCAGCTTACGCAACCGCCCGGCAATCTGCTCTGGTGACATCCGCTGTCCCAGCATCTGCCAGATTGCCTCGCCCAGTGCTGGGTTGGCGTCGATTTTGCGTTGCTTCGGGCGGAAGCGTTTGAGCACTGACATCCGCTGTGCGTGCTGGGGCATATACAATCCAAAGTCATCGGCGTGGCGTGTGAGTTCCTTGCTGATAGTGCCGGGTGAGCGGCTTTCAATCGCCGGGCAATCGCCCGGATGCTGTGTCCTTTGGTTTTTTTCATATCCGCAATGATTTCGCGTTCCTCAATGGACAGAAACTTGGTGTGGATGCGTTGGTCGATCCGGTGTTGTGGGATGACCTGGACAGGTATTGAGGTTCGGCCGTCAACGTAGGGCATAAGCTGCATAAGTCTTTTATAAAGGAAGGCATCCGGCCCGTCGGGGATGAAGGGACGTGGGCCGTGGGAGGTTCTGGTGACTCCTCGGTCGAAGTCTCTGCCACTACTTTCGTGTAGGCCTAGGGCTGCGAGGGCGTCTTTGCGGGACAAGGCGTTGATGCGTAGGCGGAGGTATGCGCAGCGTCGGGTGGTATGTGCTGCGGTGCGTCCGTGTTGGGGGCGTTGCCAGAGTCCCAGTTCCACCCCGATGTCGTAGACGGTGGCGACCCGGACGTGAGTGTGGCGGGCAATGTCCATGGGTTTCCAGCCTGCCTGCCAGCATTCGGCGACGTAGTCGCGCATGTGTTAAAGGGGTGTGCGATGTCGTTGGAAGGGGAGATCATGGTTGTGGGCGGTGCGGTAGGCCAGGTAGTGGGGGATGCCGACAGTGTCTGCAGCTAGTTGTATCGTGGTCCCACCGCGTACCAGGTCGATGAACTGCTCGATCGGGTCACGATTCGGGTCATGGTGTTGGGGTTGGGAGGATCCCATCAGAGGAAAGCACCGCCTATCACTGATCAGGGGGTGTTTCCACAACCACTAGAACCCAAGAACATCGTTCAACAACCCCACAGAAGACAGATCGGCAGGAATGCCACGAACAACGCGAGCATTCCGCATCGCGGGCTGTGCTCGAGCCAGGCAACCTCGCCCCCAGCTTCCCCTAACGTCTACTGCAAATCGCTTCCCCACGATACTGTTTCAGGGCGAAGCGCTCGATGTCTTTGCAGAGCTGTTCTTCGGTGTACAGCACGCTGATGAGCATGCTGATGGCGGCGGCGACGCGGCGGTCGATGATCGGGTCGTCGAAAAGCACGTGTGCGGCCTGCGCAACGTTGTGGATTGCCTGGATTGCCACGAGGTCAGGCCCGAGTCGGGCGCTGGATTTTTCCAGCAGGTATGCGTATTTGATGGCGAGTTCTTCGCTGCGCGGGTAGGTGTCGCCGTTTTGTACGTCTTTTGTAGCTGATGAGTGAAATGAATTCTCGTAGGTCTGCTGCTGTGTAGGGGGTGTCGTCGATGATGTGGACGCAGGTGTCTTTAAAAAAAGGCAGCGCTTCTCCATCGGCGATGAGCCTGTTTATGAGCTCGTTCGCTTTATCGCCAAAGCTTATCGATGCGCACAGCCACGTTGTTTCCTTAGGGCTAGGGGTTTGTGTCTGTTTTTTTGTCTGGAAAGTGCCTGCTTATCTACCGCCAGTTTACAGATTTTTGCACGTTCGGGTATGGCCAGCTGTTGCTTTGTGTGGGTTCATGTGACCTTGAGGTGTTCCTGTACTGCGACATGTGTTTTTTTCGTGTGGTTTCTCACACCAGACTGCCCGTCCCCACACGTTCCAACAGTCGCTTTTTCGACGTCGCTTCAGCTGCCGCCCTCCCATATCCGGCCGCATCCAACCCCTCGCGATCATCGCTGGTTCTCATCCCGTGGGCGTAGGCGCGAAGATGAATTCTAGGTCACAATGTTCCGCCCGTCGGGTGATTCTTTTAGGCCTCCGAACAGCAATGATGGTTATCAGACAGTTGTTGTTCTCTACGCAAGGAGGAGTTATGAGTCGCGTTGTTAAGGCCAAGGATGCCGTGGTCGCGCAGGGACCTACGGAAGACATACGGTGCTGGGGGAGTCACAGGGTGACAGCACTCAACAATGCAAGCATTCGTGTGGGTGTGAGTAAGTTTTTGGCGATCATGGGACCGTCAGGGTTCGGGCAAATCCACACTGATGCAATGTTTGGCCGGACTTGACAGCATTGATTCGGGCAATATCACAATTGGTGGGATTGACATCACAAGTCTGAATGATCGTGATTTAACACGCCTTCGGCGTGAACATGTTGGTTTTATTTTTTTCAGCATTTCAATTTGGTGTCCACCCTGACCGCAGAGCAGAACATTATGCTGCCCATGAAATTAGCCAAGCGTCAGGTGGATCAAGAATTGTTCAACAATGTGGTGGAGCGACTGGGCATTAAGTCACGCTTGTCGCATAAGCCGCATGAAATGTCGGGCGGACAGCAACAGCGTGTCGCTATTGCCCGCGCGCTTGTTGCTCAGCCGACGGTGATTTTCGCTGACGAGCCGACGGGGAATTTGGATTCCGTATCCAGTTCGGAGGTGCTGCGCTTTTTGCGCGACAGCGTTGATGTGTTTGGCCAGACCGTGATTATGGTGACGCACGATCCCATTGCCGCGACCTACGCAGATGAGACGATTCTGCTTGCCGATGGCCGCATCACCGCCACCCTCGTCTCCCCCACCGTGGAACAGGTTGTGGCTGCATTGCAGGGAGGTTGAGTAATGAACTTCCTCGTAGCATCTAGTTTGAGAAACAATCTGCGTAGGCTCATCGCCACCGCCACCGCAGTGGCGCTATCGGTGGCGTTTATGGTGGCCACGCTGCTGATTATGGGCACCTACAACACTGCCCTGTCGAACAGTGTGACGGAGCAGATGAAGAACTCCGATGTCTGGGCTGGGATTTGACGACTCATTACCAGACAATGCAAATGAAGTGCTGGCCCAAACCGCTGACCGCATCCGCGAGCGTCCCGACGTGCAGGCCGCCGATGTGCAGCGCTTTGCAACCGGTGAGGTACGGCACGATTCCCGCAGAGCAAACGCACAGATCCAGGCGATGCCGAGTGAGCCTCTTCGCTGGGCCACGCTGGCGGAGGGTGCGTGGCCGCAGTCACCGGATGAGGCCGTACTGAACAAATCTGCGGCGGACTCTTTGCAGGGTATCTGTGGGTGATTCGGTGCGCTTAGACGATAAGAACTCCGTTCGCGTCGCGGGCATTGCCTCTCAAGAAGATCAGATGATGTCCATGGGTTTCGCCGAGATTAGTGTGATGCCGGAGCTGCTGGATCGTCTTGAAGCCCAGAAATACGCTACGGGTATTCTGGTTCGCAGCACTGCCCATGACGGCACAAGCAACACCACCCCGGATCAGCTGGCACAACAGATAAAAAGACCAGACTCAGGGCACTCCCGACATCACGGTGCGCACTCGCGACGAGCAGGCGCAGCATCAGATCGCGGACCTTTCCGGCAATACCGCGACGCTGACCGCCATGCTGGGTGTGTTTGTGGCTATTTCGATGATTGTGGCGGGCTACGTCATCGCGAATACCTTCCAGGTTCCTCGTCGCGCAGCGGACAAAAAGAACTGGCGTTGCTGCGCTGCATTGGTGCAGATAAGCGGCAGGTGCATGGCCTGATTCTGGGCGAAGCCGGTATCACGGCATCGGTGGCCGCGCTGGTGGGCTGCCTACTGGGTGTCGTTGCCACGGTGATCTTTGCCCAGTTCATGTCAATGATGAGTGCGTTGACCATCAGTCCGCTGGCGTTGATCGCTGGTTTTTGTGGTGGGCGTTGTGGTGACGGTTGCGTGTGCTCTCGGGGCATCGAAACGCGCGACCCGCGTGCATCCGGTGGAGGCACTTCGCCCGCTTGAGGCAGTGGCTTCGGACAAGCTGCCACTGGGGCGCACGATCGTGGGTTCCGCTCTGACCCTGCTGGGCGCGGCGGGCCTGATTTACGGTGCGACGAGCGGTATGGCTGTGGCTATTGCTGGCGGGTTTATCTGCGGCATGGGCGTGCTACTGGCCGCCACGACTTTGCTACCAAGGCTGGTGTCGCTGGTGGGTCGGGCACTGTCACGAGTGTCGCTGCCTGTGGAGTTGGCCGCCGCTAATTCAATGAAGAACCCGCTGCGCACGGCGGCGACAGGGTATTTCCATGCTGATCGGCGTGGCTGTGTTGGTGTTGATGGCCACGGGCATTCACTCGGTGCAGGAGTCCCTGATTTCTCAGATCAATCGGGAACGCCCCTTTGACCTCATGGTGACCACGAGCAACCCGGCTGGTTTCTCGCCGCAGGAGCTTGAGCAGATTAAGAACAATCCCAAGGTCACGGCCAGCGCTGATTCCCAATCCGCACAGGTGACAGTGACCACCTCTGATGGTCAGGAACATCCAGTGAAGGCCGAGACTGCGGATAGCTCACAGCTCAGCGAGGTGTTCTATGCCAAGGGTGATACATTGTTCCCACAGTCCGGCGTGGGCACGGTGGGCACCATCACCGAGAATAAGTCCCCCATCACCATTCAGGGCGATGCGGGTAGCATAGTTGCCTCGGCGGACGTGAGCGACAAGCGCGCCCCGGATCAGATAAGGATGTCGAAGGATGACTTCACCAAGGTGGCGCGGAACACCGTCACTGACACCGTGTACCTGCGACTCACACCAGATCTCTCAGCGGACGAGGTTCAGCAGGTGACCAGCGATCTGAGTGCCCTGAATGACAGCTACAACACCGGCGGCGGCGCCCGGGAACGCGCCTACTACGCAAGATATTGAACATCATGCTCATGGTGGTGCTGGCGCTGCTGGCCATTACCCTGATCATCGCCTTCGTGGGCATCGGTAACACCACAGCGTTGTCGGTGCTGGAGCGCCGCCGCGAATCCGCGCTGCTGCGGGCGGTTGGTTTGGAGCGCCGCCAACTGGTCACCACCATCGTCGTGGAGGCCATGCTCACCGCCGTTGTCGCCGCCGTGTGTGGCTGCGCGCTGGGGATCTTCGCCAGCTGGTCCGGCTTGAACGCGCTGGAACACACCGCCGACAAGCTTGAGCTGGACCTGTACATCCCGTGGTTGCAGGTCGCCCTGATCATCGCAGGTGCAGGCACCGCCGGTGTGCTCGCCGCCCTGCTTCCCGCCATGGGTGCTTCACGACGCCCACCGGTGCAGGGACCTCGCGGCAGAGTAACTGCCCCAGTGTGCCTGATGTATCGTGCCTGGCGTAGCCGCTACCGAAGCGTGCTACGTCAGGGCACGCGGCGTTCACAACGCCAACCATCACCAGCGATACGGAGGCCACAATGGCACCGGCGCGGAGCTTCTTATCTTCCACAATGTCGCGGAACCTTCCCGGAATGGCCAATTCCATGGCCACCAACGCCGCGGCCTGGAGCGCTATTCCCAGAAGGCCAAACACCCCGGCCTCAATAAGCCCCTTGCCTAAGCCCAATTCGGAGGCGGAACTATGCACGGCGGTGGCCACCACAATTCCTGTGGCTATCTGCTGCGCCGCCGCTATGAAAACCAGCATTGGGCAGGGTGATCCACAAACACCAGGCGATGTAGTTTCCCGGGGGTAAGCAGGTCAAGAACCGCAAACCCCAGCACCAGCATCACGCCGGCGAGGGCGAAAATAGGCCAGCGTACTCACGACCTCTGCAAATACGTCCATTTTCTCTCCTTTTTATTTCACACCGGATCCCGACGATCCACCGCTACTGCTGCCACCATTACTTCCCGAGCCAGACGACCCGCCAGAAGAATCACGCGGCGAGGACGGACTGAACCCAGGCCCCAGGAAAATCAAACTGCCATTGTTGTAGCGGTGTAGGTCCTCCACCTCAATCTGGCATTTCCCGTTATTGTTGGACACCACAATAAGTCTCTTGTCGTAGCGCAAGTATTCCGACCCCGACGCGGAGTCAAACTGCCTGGCCATCGGCTTAATCTTATTCGCAATATCCGAAGCCGTCTTCTGCACGCTATCGCCAGACTTGCACTCGTAGGTATTGCCGCTCTTTCTGGTGTAGTTCTTTGACACATAGCTTTCGGGATTACTCGCGTTAGCGAATCCCGCTGCAGCCGTCACAAAAGTCAGGCCCACGGATGCTGCGCTCACAAGAACCAGCACAATGCCAAGAAGCCTCCAGCGGCCACTATTCATGACGGAAAACCTGCCTTTACTATTGTCGGGAGCGTTGTTATCGGGGCGTCGAAAAGCATATTAAACCGAGTAATCAGGCGCTGGAGGCGCGGGGTAAATGATCAGCTCACCGGGAAGAATCACCCGCCCCGTGGACACCTCCCAGGAATCGTCATTGGACCAGCCCTCAAACCCCAGGCGGAGCTGCTCGGACGCATCAGCGTAGTCGATGTAGGCCATTTCCCCCTCCGGCGGCAACCCGGTTGTGCCGTGCGACACATAGCGCGCGTGACCGCGCTCCTGCTCAACGTAATGAACGCCCTCAAACTCCAGAACGCTCTGCGGAGTGAGACCCGTCGCCTTCCGCGAGGTCCACCACACCAGCTCAAGCTCGCCGTCGTCGATTTCCACGGCCAGGAAGCTGCTACCGTCACCGCCGTCCAGCAGGTGTTCGTACCAGGTGAACTGCCCCTGGGTCACCTCCAGCGTGCCGCGCACCAGGTAATCCGTCGCCCCATACGTAACGACGGCCCCCGGACCCAAGCGATCCGGGCCGAAATCAGCGGCATCCGGGACCTCGGCAAACAAATTACGTGCTGGCTGCTGCTCATCATCAACCTGACGCGCCTTGCTGAAGCAATATAGCGCTCCTATACCACTCACACCCGCAATAGCGAAGAAAAACAATGACAGAAGTAGCACTACAGTATCCTCAGTCTCAGCTTATTTTTATCCAGCATACAAGCATAGCCCTGGGGACGCATGTCACAATGGGCCTATGAAGAAGCGAGCATGGATCGGTTATGCGTCCGCTTTTTCTCCTGGGCGCTTGTTATAGGGGCGCTCATCGCGTTTTTTTATGGGGCATTCCACACTGGCGCTCTTTCTGTGCCTGCCGGGAATATTATTGGTCTGGCGCAGTGGCGGCATGTTTGGCGACACCAAGAAACTCCCCAAGGGTGCCCCCATCCCCGATGCGAAACGCGTCAAACGCTACCGACAAGAAAAACCCCTGGTGCCACCATTGTTGACGCCATCGACGCGATCAACAGGCAGGATGGGGTGTACTAGTTACTTCGGGTTGGTGATGCGCGGCGCATTACCTGAGCCATCCCAGCCCTCGGCCGACGCGCTCGCATTCCCCACAGTTGCCGAGACCTTAATCGGCTTATCACCAGCGGCAACGCCCTTAGCCGTGTACACGGCACGCGAATATTCCTTCATCCGGCCGCTATCGGTGTCCTGGCCGTGCTGACGATCCTGATCCCCAGAGAACGCAATACTGACATTCACATTCTCTTCCAAGCCCCAGTGACGGCCCTCTTTAACCAAAATCGCACAATTCTGGTTATCCTTCGACGAAAAATACACCTCAATCGTGGCGAAACGCTCCCCCGACGCGTCTTTCACCGGCACGCGACCATCCTTCACCATGCGGTAACTTGTGCCACACGTGTTCGCCGCCGCCGCCTCGGGAGCATTCAACACGGAGACAGCGCCCAGACCACCACACGCCAAAGAAAAGGCCATGAACAGCTGAAACACACTCTTACGAGTGATCATCATCTACCTCCAATGGATACTCACCAAGACACTTAGCAGGTTGCGATATCTGCTAATCCTACGCGCAGCACATGTAATATTTTTTTCCGACGCGCCGCGATAGGGGTAACGCAACGCTAACTTTTTGCGATACTTTTTGGCAAATTCTCATGCGCGTTAGGGTTCATGCAGGTAGAAGCTTTTCGACGCCGCCATGGCTACGGTTGGCAGATAAGATGCGGGTGAGTTGGGGGTGGGTATAAGGGTTAGCGCAGTGGGGTGATTTTATTCAGAAGGGAAGGTCTGGTGTCTTGGGTGTCAGCGTAGCGGGCGTGTGAGGTTGTGGGCGTGGCGTGGTTGCAGGTGCGGGCCGTCTCGGTTATGGGCGTGAGCTGAGCGCCGGGCTGGTACTTTGACGAATCCGCAAGCCACTGTATGATAACCCCCTGAAGCGCCTGTGGCGGAATTGGCAGACGCGCTGGATTTAGGGTTCCAGTGCCTTAGGGCGTGGGAGTTCAAGTCTCCCCAGGCGCACCACGATTCCCTTACTTAAACACGCATTATCATGCACACCACTTGCGGTACTCACCCAAGTGGTGTTTTCTTTACCCCCACCATCCACCTCACCATCAAACTGCCGTAGAACCGAGATAACAGGCTGCAGGGTGAGCAGTCGCCGTGCGACTCACCCCACTCGCATCATCCTGCGGGTTAATAGCAACCGCAGTAAAAGAAACACCCCATTAAGCAGCTTCTTCAGACTCGGTGTTGCCTGCATATACAAACGAAAGCAATCTTCGAGTAGATCCAGCACATAACCAAGGTGAGTCTGGACTACGTGGGACTCGAGGCTCTGCTACACGTTAGCATTCACTCCCTGACTGGGCGCATAACATCAGCCTGTTCCCATCACACCCGAACAAGTGCAGCCTCAAGCAGTTCAAGATTTTTAGCAATATTCTTTTTCACATCAAGCGGGCGGCCACGCATTTTATCTTTGCGATATTCCTTTTTGGTTTTTATAACTCATATGTAATGTGTTCAGTTCCGCAAAATATATGGTAGCAGCAGCAACTTAAACTTCCAGTCACAGGAGATTTAGGCCAAGTCATGGACGGTTATGCAGTTACTTGGTGCAATATGCAGCATAGTGCCCACAACATAAGTACCCATCCACTAAATATGGACGGGTATTGGTAATACAATTTAATAACGTGACACGAAAGTATAGTAAGGGTATTATTCTGGGTCGTTCAATAGGAGAAACTTTGCAACTGAGGCATGAACCTCTGGGTTTCCGGCCCAGTAGGCGTGCCTGGCCCCTGGAATCATACATACTTCTGCGCGTGGGATCCGATTTTTGAGAATTACTGCATTGCCAGGATCGGAGATAGGGTCATCCGTGCCGTGGAGGATCAAAGTGGGGACTGTAATATTTTCTGGAATTGGTCCGTCGGGGCGATCTGAGGCTTTGCCGTGGATACTCATTACTTCTGGTGAATGAGGTGTGGGAAAGACACTGGCAGCTTGTTGCGGGTTTGCTGCGATCCAATCATCTGGATAGAAGAGTGAAGCCAATGCGCTCGGGTCCCCAGATGCGAGCGCTGCTACTCCAGCGGCGGGACGGGGTAAGCCAGTTCCATCGCCAACACTGGTACCTCCAATCGCGAGTGCAATAATACGGTCTGCATGCTCTGCTGCGAGCCACTGAGCAATTCTTCCTCCCATCGAGTGTCCGTAAACGTGCACTTTATCGATGCCTGCGTGATCAAGAATAGTTATTATATCGTTTGCAAAATCCCGCGTTGACCATTCAGAGTTCTCAATGGTGCTGTGGTCTGGCCGGTACCTCTGTGGTCGATGAGCACGATGGTTCGATCGGTAAATTCATTGAGGACGGAATCCCATCCATGGTGGTCTAGTCCTCTTCCTTGGATAAGCACTAGTGGAGCTTTTGGAAGATGGCACATTTTTTTATGGAATACCAGAGTTTGTCATTGTTCGGTAATGTTACAAAAGTCATAGTCAAATCATATCATAAAAACTAGTTTTTCCCAATTGAGGATAGCGTCAATAGCCATAGTAAGCTTGTCCGTCCATACATCTAGGAGAGCGTCATTCCAGCGTCACTCGTCAGGCAATTGCTTAGCACATCGTGGACGACACCATAGTGGCCTGCGATGGCGGTAAAATGCTGCACCGGAGGCATGAAGTGCTTTGGCTTTTGCTTGTTCCGCGCTACTCGGTATCCTGCGCTGGTGCGCCTCACCATTTCTTTTGATAATTTCGGCAATAGTCGCTCTGTGTACACCTAGCGTCCTTCCAATCTCGGTATAGTTTTGGCCTACATGGTAACGTTCAAGTGCTTTTTGGCACTGCTGCTTGGATAGCCGTTTATGGGGCGCACGCTTTGGCGTTGCCAGAGGAACGGGATCTGCGATAGCTTCACTCGCATCATTGCGCGAACGGAGCTGTTCACGCAGCGTGATGAGCGGCATAACTTTGTTCATATCAAGATTAGTAAGGAGCACCACGATTCCCTTACTTAAATACGCATTATCATGCACGTCGCACTTAAGTAAGGAGGCAGTCTATAAGCTGGAATCTCAGCGCTTCCAGACAAAAGCCCGGTGACATCAATTGATAGCCTCACCGAAGATGATCTTGTACCGCTGCAGCACCATCAGATAATGACTGACCTTGCCGTGATCGCCAAGGCTTTGGCGCACAGGGGAATTTCTTGACCTATCGAAGCAAAGCAGCTTTCAGAGGTGGCAACAATGGCGCGAACGGGCACTTCCCAAAGATTAGGCTGACTGGGGCAGCAGCGATGGTTATCAAAAAGTCAGCTATAGCGATAACCGTATAGTCGTTGGACATGCTAGTATCGGCGGCGCAAATTATATTCGCACACTAACTACATGAGACAATTTTGGCTTCCACGCTGACAACTGACACTGCAGGCTATCAAGAAAGCCGCGGTTAAAGCTTCCGACTAAACACAATAAGAATGTGATTGTTAAAGCATCTAACCGACAACCTAGGCAAAACCAACCCCAACAAGGAAGAGGCCATGGACAAAACACTGCTCACTATAGTTTTTCGCGTCCGTACCTAGCATTATTGTTATTGGTTTCATTTCTCACATAATCTATCTAATGGCGCGTTATAATCGAGAAATTTCGCAAGGAATACGCCGTTCGCGATCATTTCTAGTAGACCAAATAATTTTTGAATCCGGCGTCGTTATGATGGCCGCTTTTATAGGGTCAACGTCATTCGAAATGGCATCCCACATCATTCAGAATGAAAATTCCCCTGGACTCATAAGTCTTGCTATATTTTTTTAGCAGTTCCAACTTTAGTAACCATTGTTGTTGCGTTCATCATAACCGGCCTCACGCTACGGTACGTGGAGGTAAACCCTACGGGATTTACGTTTCGAAATAAACTCGGGCGGACGCGTAATTTTTCCTTCAACGATGTCGGCGGGTATCACTTTCGGCCTTTTGTTTTAGGCAAATATGGCCCACCCCCTGGGAGGGTCATCTTCAGTTTGTCGACACGACAGGTCGACAACTTTTTGAGGTGCAGATTCGCTCTACGTCCAGGCCCGACCAGGTAGGCCAATATGCTATGTTTTGGACGCTACAGGGCAGGTGGCCCCAGTACGGCAACCACATGGATGAGCAGGTTTTAGCAAGCTACACATCGGACGCCATGATTTCCTTTTTCAAGCCTTATTCGAGCTACACCCCTCCCAAAACCCCCATCCCATCTGAATCCTTCTGCACTACAATGGACATTTCACGGGATCAGGGAGCAGAAGTAGATGATTCGTTGGTTTAAAGATGTCGGCAGTGACCACCTCGCACTGGTGGGCGGCAAGGGCGCCAATCTCGGGGAATGCGCCACAGCGGGGTTTCCCGTGCCGCCGGGGTTCATTATTGATACCAGCGCTTATACGACCGCAACCGAAAGTATCCAGGCTGAGCTGATCGCGGCCGTCGATAAGCAGGACATTGAGCAGGCGCAACAGCTGCTCAGAAGCGTCACCATCCCGGCAGACCTGCGGGTGGAGATTGAGCAGGCGTATGCGGCGCTGGGGGATTGTGCGCGGGTGGCGGTGCGGTCGTCGGCAACCGCAGAAGACCTTGCCGAGGCCAGTTTTGCCGGGCAACAGGACTCCTACCTGGGCATAGCCGGGGTGGATGCGTTGTGGGACGCGGTGCGCAGGTGCTGGGCGTCGCTATGGAACGAGCGGGCGTTGTCCTACCGGCGCAAACACGGCGTGCCCAGCGAGGGGCTGGCGCTGGCGGTGGTGGTGCAAACAATGATTAGTTCCGACGTCTCCGGCGTGCTGTTTACCCGCAACCCCATGGCCGATAACACCGACATGATGATCAGCGCCGCCTACGGGCTTGGCGAGAGCGTGGTCGCGGCGCTGGTCACGCCGGATACGTTTACGGTGACGCGGGAGCCGGTCACGGTGGTCTCGCACACCATCGGCAGCAAGGAAACCCGGATCGACATGGTCGACGGGGCCGCGACCATAACCACGCCAGTACCACCAGAGGATCAGGCACTCCCCTGCCTTGATGAACAGGCGATCCAGCAGTTGGTGGCGTTGGGTCAGCTGGTCGAGGAGCATTACAACGCCCCGCAGGATATTGAATGGGCCTTCGCTGACGGCGAGCTCTACCTGCTGCAGGCCCGGCCAATCACCACGGTGGCGAGCACGGACGCGGCGAGCGTGGAGGGGCATTCACCTGCGCGGAGTCGGGTTGAGCGCACGCTTCGGGATGACCTGATGGAGCATTATCCGACGCCGTATCCGCTGGATTTGGTAGCGGTGCATGCGTTGCAGGAGTCGATACAGGATTCTATGCGGATGATTGGCCTGAACGCGCCGTCGGCCCACGAGATTATTGTTGGCGATGATGATGGTGTGATTCGTATTCATGCACAGACACCGCGGCCTGATGCGGCTATGGTGTCGCGGTTGCCTCGGACTTTTGTCAAGGGCATGCGCCACGATCCGACCCGCTGGCCTGCGGAGGAAAAAAAGAAGTGCAGGAAGATCTGACTCGGCTTGCGCGCCGCGCCGCTGCTTGCGGGGATGCGTCTGATACCGAGGTGGTGGTGTTGCTGGAGCAGATTCTGGCTCAGGCAGCGCAGCTGATGTCCGATCGTTTCCTCTATTACCTGGCACCGATGACGGTGCTGCGGTCCAAGGCTAAGGCGTTGATTCGTCTGGCTCGGCAATCGGATCACGTGAGCACGGAGGACTTATACGAGGATCTGGATTACGTCACCGCAGACGTGTTGGCTGGGATTCGGGATTTGACCGCCACCGCGCAAGAGTCTGGCTTGGCGGATGTGTTCACTGAAACCCCGCCGGAGCAGATCGAGGATGCGCTGCAGTCTGCGCCGAACAGCGCGCGGTTCCTGGCTGAGGTGGACGCGTTTTTGCAGCGTCACGGCGCACGGACGGCCTGCATGTATGTGCCGTTTTCGCATACTTCGTGGCGGGAGACCCCGCAGAGTTTGTACGAACTCATTGCGGTGTCGCTGCGGGGCCAGCAGGCTTCGGGTTCGGCGGTGACTGGCTCGGCAGTGACTGGTTCGGCAGTGGCGACCGTCGAGAAGCATCTGCCCAGGTTGCTGCGTGGTAGTTGGCGCACGACCGTGGAAAAGTTGCGGGCGTCGCATGTTGGTCGTGAGGCACGCTGTATGCGATTGAGGAAGTGCTGGTGCTCGCCAGGACCGCCATGCGCGAGCTTGCCCGGCGGTTGGTTGATCGCGGCGTGCTGGAGACGGCCGATGATATTCGCTACCTGTATTTTCAGCGAGGTCACCGATGCTTTGCGCGATGGGGTGTCGCGTGGTGAGGGTGGTTGAGCGTCGTCGGCGGCAGCGCGGCACGGCGGAGGCGGTGTGGTGGGATCGAGGCGAAACCACCGACGATGCTGATGCGATCACCGGTGTTCCCGGGAGTCCTGGTCAGGTGGTGGGCACCGCTCGGATTATCCGCACCACCGCCGATTTTTGGACGCCTGCAGCCTGGAGATATTCTGGTCTGCCCCTTCACCGACCCCACGTGGACACCGCTTTTCGACGTCGCGTCTGCCGTGGTCGCCGACATCGGCGGCCCGCTCTCGCACGCCGCGATTGTTGCTCGGGAATACGGAATTCCGGCTGTTCTTGGGACGGGTGATGCGACCTCCCGCGTTAAGGATGGCGAGAAGATCATGGTGGATGGACGGAAAGGAAGCGTTGTGGTGGTAGGGAACTAAAAAGGGAGAGGAAATTATTGAGGCCAACTAACGAAATCTCTGGAACCTCGCCAATACCCTCTCACTGATCAAAGCAATGTTTGAACCGCACACCGAACCAAATAACCTTGAAATGCCGCGTTAAGATCAACCAGATGCACAAAAGCTAAGCTAGCGAAGCTTATTCGTATGGCGACCTAAGTACCGCCAACAAACTTCCTCGATAGTCACACAACATGTTCGTTAGCTGCTACAACTAGCTATCACCTGCAAATTTGCTTCGGCGATAGAAAATTGTATAATAAAAAAATTAAAGAATACAAGATGCATGTATTAGACTCTTGTGCGAGTTAGATCCACAAGGCCACATACAACACTGAAAAACATCCATCCCACAGCAGATCAGATAAATCAACTTTTAAAATAAGATAAATTATGCATATTACCAAAGTATCCCTTGTTAACTACCGTAACTTCCGCCAAGCAACTTTTGAGTTCAAGCGCGGCGTCAACACGGTTATAGGAGAAAATGGATCCGGCAAAACAAACCTATTCAGAGCCATCCGCCTACTGTTAGACGAAAAACATGGTGGCACAAGCAAATCATATTAACGAAGATGACTTTCATAGAGGTCTAGGCGATTGGAGAGGGCATTGGATAGTAATTAAATTAGAGTTTGGCGGCAAATCAGACTCAGAAGCAATACAATCTTTACTCACTCAGAACAGCAGCGATGATAGCGACATTTCCGCCGAAAGCGGGTTAGTAACATATTCACTCATTTTTCGACCAACGAGAAAAATACGCGACGAACTGGCCAAAGTTCGCAATGGCGATAAAGAAAAACTTGACGAAATCCGACAAACAATTACAATCAATGATTACGAAGTAATATATCGCGGTCGCGGAACAGCCGATTTGACGAACAAAGAAATATAAAAAAACTAGTTGGCGATTTCGATAATGCCATATTCCCCCAAACAAGCGAAAGTGAAAAATTAATATTGGCTCATCTATAAATCGCTATCTTTCATTAACGCGAGAATTTTCATTTTCATACATAAATGCACTCCGTGATGTTCAGAGAGAATTTAACCGAAACCAACGAAATCCACTACGCAGCCTTCTCACCTTACACAGCCAAACTAAGGAAATCCAAGACTTTGACTCAATAATCACCGAGGTATTAAATGGGCAAATACAAAACAGAGATGACGTTATAAATATCCGCAACGACATACGGCGAACATTCAAAGAAACAGTTGGGGAAAACATACGCAGCTAACAGTATTAGCATTAGGTCAGAACTATCGACAGAAGCAGACGAACTCTTTCGCTCATTGGCATTGTATGTCGGCGAGCAAGATGATCCATACGAAGGCAGCCTCGACGAACTTAGCCTAGGCAGCGCTAATCTCATCTTCATCACTCTCAAACTGCTGGAATTTCAATATAAACAGTTCCGCAAACCTATAGCAAACTTTCTCGTGATCGAGGAACCTGAGGCACACATACATACGCATATACAAAAAACACTTTTTGACCGACTAAGCTATCCCCAGACGCAAATAATTTACTCGACTCACTCTCCACAAATTTCTGAAGTAAGTGCTATTGATCGAGTCAATGTAATTAGCAGGTACCATAACGAATGGCGGGCCTACCAACCATGGCACGGGCTTAGCTCAAAGGAAATCGTCCGAGCACAACGTTTTCTTGATGCGGTACGATGCAATTTATTATTTGCCCGAGGCGTGATACTAGTTGAAGGCGATGCGGAGGAAATTCTTATCCCCAATCTCATTAAGTCTGTCTACGGAATCCGACTTGATGAAATAGGAATTAGTCTCATAAATATTCGAAGCACAGCATTCGAAAAACCTTGCTAAAAATTTTTTCACCCAGATCGAATACAAAAACCGTGCGCAATCATTACAGACCTTGACACGGCGTTTATTGATCTTACAGAAAAATGACGACAACAAAAATCTTCAAAGACATTGCCGAAGATCCCAAAAAACTGGCGAAGAGCGAAAGAAGCGTCTTGACTTATTTATAAGCGACAATGACTGTATTAAAGCCTATTATGCAGACCACACGTTTGAGGTTGACTTCGCGAAATCAGGTACTGAAAATAGGGAATTACTACGCAAACTGGTTAGCGTGATTTATTCTGAAGCAGGAAAAAATAGATGATATACAAAGGTTGCTCGAGTCCACTAACTTAAGTGAATATGGAGAGGGAAGCTTAAAAACTAGCTCGCAAAAATGGCAAAGGTTGGTTTTGCGATTCTTCTAGCTGAAAATATAAGCGAAGATACAATAGTTCCTCAATATATTCTTGATGCGATAGCATTCTGCTTCGGGAGGAATGCTCCCAAAAATCAGTTTGGGAACATATTGCAAATTATCGGAAGTTTAAATCATCTATTTATGATGGTACATCGGAAACTATCGTCAATATAGCACCAGAAGAAGATAGACAGCTGAGTATGTTAGTAGGAGCCTACCTGCACAAGGCTGATGGCAAACTAAATGATGAGCAGCGTGCTGCAATTGAGGCCGAAGGACATGTTTTTACTTGTCGCATGTCCAGGAAGTGGAAAAACACACACTTATTCACAAAATCGCATCCGAACTTGAAAAAAATAAATACTCATCGAGAATTTGTTGTCGCTCTTACGTATACTCACGTTGCCGCTGATGAGATCCGTGAACGTGTGAGCAACTTAGGCATCTGCATCGATCAACTTTGGATAGGAACTATTCATAGCTTTTGTCTCGAGTGGATACTAAATCCATATCACATATATCACGATGACTTAAGATACGGCTTTAGAATTATCGATACTTTAGAACAAGAAGATTTGTTGGATGAATGCGCTAAATCTTTCGGATTAAGGAACCGATTTGATTGCAATCATTATATGCTTCCTGGTGAGAACGAAGTTAGAATTACTCTTTTCATCAGACAGATGAACGCAGAACAGGCGCGCTGAATGCGATAAGCTTTATATCACGACAAGCTTCGGTCTATACGAGCTATCGATTTTCAACTATTACTGCGATATTCTTATGATCTGATTTCCGATCGGCCAATCATTGCTAAACGTTTAAATAATTTGTTCAGGGTCATTGTCGTGGACGAGTATCAAGACACTCAGTTAATTCAGTATCATATCTTAGCGCAAATTTTTAAAGCCAATAATTCTGGAACTCGGCTATTTATGGTCGGTGATCCAAATCAAGCTATTTTCACCTCACTTGGCGGTCTTGCTATGAACAAAGCGGGTCTGGAGGATATCATGGGAGCGAAAGTATGCGAATTTTTCACTTGTTAAGAATTATCGCTCATCAGCGCGTATAATTGACTATTTTTAGCCATTTTATGGTTGATAAAAATGCTCTCGAGGCATCTGGAGAAAAATTGCGATTATCGGAGCATAATAACTCATACTGATGACATAGGTAAAGATCATATAGTTAATCGGATTGCGAGAATACTGCGATACAATGTAAATACTTTTAAATATCGACCCGAGCGAGATATGCATAGTTGCTCCATGGTGGATACATCTTGCGCCATTAACTCGCCAACTTGTTTTGTTCTTTTGCCGGAATTCACTTTTAATGGACCCGGACTTTCACCGTTTGGAGATAATCGGGATAATATTTGGTATAAAAATTGCTCGTATAGCATTAACAGATCCGTCGCCCGAACTCTTCAATAAACGTATTCTTTGGGCAAGGGATATCATCGAATATTTATATCTTCATGAAGTTATTTCTGGCCAGATTACTGCGCGCGATTTTTGATGACTTCTAATGAAATAGTTGCTAGCCTGAGCAGTTTTAATGATAATGATTCTGGCGTTTATTATTTACAAAGGTTTTTTTAATTTACTTATAGAGAAACTTGATATTAATATAGTTTCCGATTGCGAGGTTTCGCGACAATTTGAGTATTTTTAAACGGACTCGGAAGCGAATTGATCGTATTCATAAAGATGAAAATATTAATGTAGGTCAACTCGTATCCTTTAAGAAATTTTTTTCGTCTTCGGAGCGGAGTTATAGTTTCGACGATTCACGGAGTTAAGGGCGAGGAGTATGACACCGTCATAGCTTTTGGGCTGCTGGAAGGTTTTGTTCCACACTTTTCTGAAAGTTCCGGGAAGGACGAATCTGCGAAAAGAACTTTATTTGTAGTTGCTTCTCGCGCACGTAAAAATATTTGGTTAATTTCAGAAAATGATAGGTTTGATCGGTACAATAGAGCGAGCCGGGACACTAGTAATATTTTGAAGTACTACGATTTCTCTTATGACGTTGATCCTATTGTTTGTGAACACAACAACGACTAAAATCTGCAGTGATGCTTACAGGTAATTAATTTTCGTCATTGTGATGAATATTTGCATGGAAGGGGATTGCGAGGCGAAATGTGTCTTTTTGCTCCGCTGTAAGTCATGCATCGCTGATCCGCACCAGGTGAATTTCCGCATTGATGACCGGCAGTTTAACTGCATGCATGCGGCGAGCATTATGCCTTGTGTGTACTATCGGTACCGAACCCTTGAAGCGACTACGGATTATTAGAGTCGGGCAGGTAATAGTCTGCGGATTATGTGTTTTCTTTTCGCGACTCAGGTCATTCATGAAACCTTGTTGCGACTGTAGAGCAACAAAGAGCTGCACATACTTCCACCGCTGCTCTACTGACAGAACCTGCATAGCTTATGCTGTGAGGGGTTTGATCAGCTGCTTCAAGCTTGCTTCTGCGTAGCGGCGCAGTAGCCCTCGTGTTAGCGCCCACGTTTCTTTTTTTCGATCAGCAGGTTGAATAAAATGTGCATTGCATTACGCATTGGCGTACTGGGTCATGAACCTAAGCTGACTAAACTCACCATTAACAATCTATCGACATGCTCGGGATAGAGTTCTAAAAATCTCATGGCTGCGCAACCACCATCGGAGATTCCGATGACTCCCTGCCGAGGCTACATTTAGCTCATCCAGCAGTCAGCACAGAGCTGTCTCAGACTCACCGTTGTGCTCTGCTAACGCACTGCATGTTCGACCATAACCTGGTCGCAATACCGTGATGTCTGCCTAGTCATGCTCTATAAACCACTGATCACACACCGGTGATAGCGCACTTATGTGTCCACCATTCAGGAATAAAACTGCAGGCCCGCTCACCTGTCGCAGATTATATTCGAGGCGGTGCTTGTCGGCAGCCAGCGTTGTGGTCATGGTTGCACCCTAGTCCGGCTATGAGCAAACAGTCTTGTCAATTCTGCGAGATTTCGGGATCGTTCGAGCCCAACTTTTTGGAAGCGCAGCACGTGGCGAACTGACACCCGCTAGCGATATTGACCTACTCGTAAAACCAGATGGCCCTGTTGACTATGGTCAACTATTCTTACTTCAGGAAGCACTCGAAGCGGCCACCGGCAGAAGCTTTGACATTCTTACATCAATCAAGGAACCTTTCCGTCCTTACATTGAGCCAGAACTTATTGAGCTACCACTATAAAAATAACCCGAAGATAAGGATGCTCAATCAGACCCTCTTTCAACACCGCTAGCCACCCCCATTCATAACACCTTAATAGCATCTACCCATAACATCACGGCAAAAATCAATCACTTCACACCCAACAATCCTTAAACGGGGGTAAAGCGGGTAGCAGATTACATGAAGTCAGACTCTCTAAGGATATTATCTAATCTGATAATTCCAGCTCGCAGTATACTGCGCAGTAGATGAGGAGATTCCCATGGTCAATGGGCACAATGATGCACGAAAAGTTCCTGATGAACGGCACGCTCATTCCCCCGCACACGGTACCGACGCCGAGCCTTCCCCAGAGACAATGACCCTCGCGGACGTCGCTAATGCTCAGGATGCGGAGACAGAAGAGTACGCCAGGGTTTTCCTACTCAAGGCCATGCGTCTGCATGGGGTAGCCATTAACCGCGAGCATTTTTTGCGCGCTGAGCTGCGCCGTCGCGGAATCGGTGAGGAAACCATCACGGCTGCCATTGCCTTGACGCCGATCCAAGCGGGCGTGGATCAGAAGGTTCTGGATAGCATCGCTTCAGGTGCGATCAAATTTGAGACCAGCAAGAGTTCACTCATTTCTTTCACGTCCGGGCTTCCGGGCGGTTTTGCTGTGCTTGCGGCAATACCTGCGGATTTGTTGCAGTACTTTATTCACGCATTCCGCATTATGCAGAAAATTGCGTACACCTACGGGTGGCAAAATCTGATCGACGATGTTGACGAGATTGATGACGAGACTTTCGCAAAAATGGTGACACTACTCGGTGTCATGATGGGAGTTTCTAGCGCATCAACCAGCATCAAGGCTTTTGCGACAGGTGCCACCAAAGCGGTTCAGAAGCAAGTCACAAACGCAGCGCTTACCAAAACCGCGTGGTACGGCCCCATGAAAAAGGTGCTTAGGGTTGTTGGCATCAAGATCACCAAAGACACCGTGGGAAAAGGTATTTCCAAAGCTGTTCCCGTGCTGGGCGGCATCATTTCCGGCGGTATGACGTTTGCCACCTTAACCACAGAATCCAATCGGTTGAAGAAGCATCTTCAGTGAGCTTCCTCCGCCGGGCGTTGATGGGGCGGAGTTCAAGAAGATGGGGAGCAGGCTGGGCAAGAATCACCCGACAAAGTTTGCATAAAAGTGTGCTTATCGCCAGGTCGCAAAACGGGCCGATTTACAGCTTGACATAAGCAAATTTCGCACCCCTACTCCCGCCGCTACCCAAGCCTGTCAAATCGGTCCACCGCCAGGCTCGAAAGTTCATCGAATTTCGTACCCAGCGATGGACTTATCTTCATGCAAACCTTTGCACCAACGCTGTTCAAGCACCCACCTCGCCCTGAACCCAGCGCACATGCAAAGTTTGTATACGCTCAAGCCCGAAAACGCCGATTTTCGCGCCTGACGGTATACAAAATCCGCACACTCCACCCCCCAAAAAGACCTCTCCCCTACTCCAACTCCACCGGCCCCAAGATGCGGACTTCCTCGGTGTCCAGGCGTTCTTGGATGCCGTGGAGAATGTTCATGTCGATGGCACCTTCGTTGCGCAAGCGTTTGAGCACACCTCGCTGGTAGGTGATCACGGCAAGTCGCAGCGTCTTTACCTGTCCCAAGAGGGTTTGCAGCTGTAGTTCTTCGCAGGTGAGGTCGGGGTTGTCGTCTCGGATGCGGCGTCCTTCAAAAGCAGCATCGCGTTCAAAGTCCATGTCGGCACGGACGTGCTGCACCGCTTCCGAGCACACACCCGCGTCGGCGGCAATCTGGTCAAGGGCTTTGTATGCCTCAACATGCAATACGCGCACGGCACCCAGTGTTTCTCGTTCCTCAGTGTCGTCGGAGGGGATACGCGCCCATCTAATAACAGCTGGTAGGAGCAGTCCTTGCACCACCATAGAGAGCAACACCACAGCGGCGACCACAAAAATAATGAAGTCACGGCTCTCCACAGCAGTACCCACGGAAAGCGCAACAGCCAAAGAAACGCCGCCGCGCAAGCCCGCCATGGTGCTGACCACGCGGTCGCGGAATATTGCACCACGCAGTTCGGGTTCGCGCAGGATACGGCGTACTTTCCACCGGGTCACAAAGTGGCGCACAACAGCGTTACCGCGCGCCCCAGCATCGGCACCATCCGCCCCCGATTTCACATCCATCTTTACATCGGAGATCATGTTGGGCCGCATCATGAGGAAGCGGACAAGCATGCTCACTGACCACGCGACCAGCACAATAGACAACCCACCGATAAGCGGGTAATTGTGTTTCGTTGCAATATCTTCCATGGAGCGCCAAATTTCGGGAAGTTGCACGCCAACCAGCACAAAAAGCGCGCCGTTCATGAGGTAGGAGACGTATGCCCAGATGGGCAGACCGTAGAAGCGGTTTTGAGGCGTGATGGTGTCGATGCCGTTGTAAGTCATGTAGAACGCGGCCACCACCACGGCGACCACACCGGAGCCTTTCATACCGTCCGAGATTTCGATTGTTTCGGAGAGCAGGAATGCGCTAAACGGCACGGCCATCATGAAGATGGTGAAGTTCATGGGGTTGGTGATGTAGGCGCGAAGCCGGTTGGCCGCCCAACCAACCGCCAGGCCAACAATAATGCCGCACAGGAAGGAAAAGCCGAGCATGCCGCCGGCCAGCGGGAGCGAGACGTCGGCACCTCCGGCTAGGGTGCAACGCCAGCGCGAACATCACCAGCGTCGTGCCGTCGTTGATCAGCGATTCGGCTTTGAGCACGGTAATTGAACGTTTGGGCAGTTTGCCGTTGAGCGTCGCCACGGCGGTCGCATCGGTGGGTGCGAGCGCCGCGCCGATGATGAGCGCGGTTCCCCAGTCGATGCCGAAAAATGCTGTTAGTGCCCAAGCAATCGCCAGTGCGGTCGCAACGACCAGGGTTGTTCCCGAGGTGACAATGGCTCGGAAGCTTTTTGCGCACTTCGCGCAGGGAGGTGCCTCGGGCTTCCCAAAACAGCATGATGGGCAGAAAGATCTCAAGAATCACATGCGGCGGTAACCCCACCTGCGAACGTCGTGCATGGCGGGTAGCAGCGCCAGGACCAGCCCTAGAAAGATCAGCAGGATCGCCGGCGTGACGCGAATCCTGTGGGCGAGCATATTCCCCAGCAGAATAGCCGCTGCGAGAGCAAGAATGACTTCGAGCACGTCGTATGTCCTCTCTGGAAGGTAATACCTGTTCACAGCTTATCGACGCCGTGCAACTACCGTTAGCGCTCACGCGCCGGCACTGCATCGTGGGCTGATATTCTGTTGTATTGTGAGCGGACCAAAGCAGAGTGCACCTCGACGCAAGCGGCGTCGTATAGTGCCGGTGATTTTTTTGACTATCGCCGTGCTGGCCACGTTCGCATTGGCATGGTGGCAGTGGACACGGTTCCGCTCAGGCAGCGGCACGTTTCAGAATCTTGGATACGCATTGCAGTGGCCGCTGTTCGGGGCGTTTTTTTGTGTACGCGTACCGCAAGTTCAACGAGTATGAGGACGAGGTTAAGCAGACTGGCATATCCCCGTGGAGCGTGAACAGGAGACGGCGCGGAGTCGCGGCGTCGTTACGGAAATCACGGAGGATTTTCTGCCGGAGCGTCCGTCAATGGATGTCGAGACCTTTAACCGGCTGAATACCCCCACCCGCAAACGTAGGCGCAGCGATAATGCGCAGACTAATTCCGACCATGATGAGGATCAACAATGACCACTCCTTCTGTCAGCTCCCTGACCGCGCCCGCCGAGTTGCGCAGGCGTTGAGGTTTTTCTCCATCGCCGCGTGGGTGACGGGCGTGTGGCTTTTTGATTCTGTGCACGCGCATGGTGCTGGAGTACATCGTGGGGATCGATATGCCCACGTGGACGCGCATTATTGGGCAGCTGCACGGCCTGTTTTACATGGTGTACCCTGATCACCACGTTGAATCTTGTGTGAAAGCGCGCTGGGAACCGGTTAAGGGATCACTACCGCACTTGCGGGTACTATCCCCTTTCTTATCTTTTTATTATCGAAGCTAAGCGCCGCAAGGAAGTCACAGCGGCTTTTTAACCTCTGACCTGCATAGCTAAGGGAAAACCTTTTGCCAAATCCGCCGATCACGGCGGATTTTTTATGCTTCTTACTTGCGGCATATCGTTAGTCGATATAGCATATCGTTTATCGATGCATCGGCGTTACGCTCCCCCATCCCCAACAGAGTAAGGAGTCGCAATGAGCAGTCTCGACAAAATAAGAAAGGAGCGCAGAGACCTTGCGATACTGATCATCGCCTTCGGATTGGTCATTGGATGCGTTCTCTATGACCTCGCCAGAGCAGTCTATTTTCAAGGCATTAGCCATCCGGTCGCCTCCACGCTAGGCCATGATATAGCCCCCGGTGGACGAGTCCCCTTTCAACACACCAGCCCCATAGGTATCGGCCTACTATCAGCCGGGTTGGTCATCAGATCGATTTCCATCATCGCAAGTGCCATTTTTCTCATTCAGATTGGACGGCACGCACTACGGGGAAATTTTTTCATAAAAAGAAATTTATGCCTCTTCCGACGATCATCCCTTGGTGTTGCCGGAACATTTTTAGGGTACGGACTTCAACTACTCGGTGCAGATATGGTAGCGCACCAATACCACCTCAACAAAGCATGGTCGCAACAATTTGAATTCCCTAACTACTTGTTTACAGTCAGCTACCTCTTCTTTATCACCCTCATCATCATGACTATCATCGTCAAACGTGGAATGGAGATGCAGCTAGATCAGGAGGGACTGATCTAGAACATGAAACACAAAACAACCATCTACCTCAATCGCAAGATGAACAAGGAACTATCATGGACACATTACAAAACCGTCAAAAAGAAAGTACGACATTGTTCGTGTCAATTCTCGCGTACGGGACTGCGCTTAGTGACCATACTGGCTAAAAAAGCGACATGTTTCCTATTGTCAGCAACATATTTTTGACAGTATTCACGCTATTCATCATCTCCATCATACGCAGATCAGCTATCAGAAAGGCTATCAACAAGCCACAGCAGACATGAGCAGCACGAGAGCTATCTCACCCTGATCATAGCTTGACTGTAAGACAAAAAGAAACTGTCCATGCTGACAGCGCAGGAAGCACAGAAAAGCACTGAGACAATTATATTCAGTACACTCTTCCCGTCGCCTTACGCAGACACGAACAGCATTCCCCCGAAAAAAATAGTCCATTAGCACATCAACATAACATAGATCCACTTGCATCTTTCTATATTATAGCCTATATTTTCGCCACAATTTTCACTATAATTAATATAACGATTAGACGCGGCACTGCTATGCAGGGAGATCAGGAGGACTTGATTTAAAATGGGCGAAGTCTACTGTCACCTGGACAAACTTCTCGAGGAACGTGGTATCACGCTCTCTGCACTTGCGCAACAAGTAGGTGTGACAGCCGTCAATCTTTCAGTTCTAAAAAACAATCGCGCCAAAGCCGTTCGTTTTTCCACGTTGGCAGCTTTATGTGAAGCATTAGATTGCCAACCTGGAGACCTATTTTCCGTAAGGAGTTCATCATGAACAAAACCCTTGTTTCCATCAGCGCCGCAGTTATCGCCTGCACCATCGGGGTGACAACACAACTCGCGGGGGTTGCGGAAGCTCAGGACATGGCGGCCCCAGACATAAGGCCTCCGCTCACTGAAGAACAAAAACTGATTAAAAAGATGGACTATATCGAAGTAGTACACGACCTGTACGGTGACCGAACCCCGCAGGAGAATGCTTCTATCGCACTTGGACACCTCAACAAAGGTATCTACGCTAATAGTCCTGAATTTAAGAAAGCATACGCCGAAGCGGAGGAGAAAAATAAAGAACTCAAGGTCCGAAGAGGAGGCATTTGCTATCGTCAATAAAGTAGCAAAAAAATCGCAGGTGGAAATCAATCCAGAATAGTCACACGCAATATGCCACCTACCGATGATGGGCAGGGGCGAGGTACCACAGGTCACCACAACCGATGGTATTGCCACCATAAAACTCCCACGTATGAGCGATCGTAGGTGGTACCCTGAATATACTGCTCCCGCACTCCAGGGACTACAGACAAGCATGCCAAATTCCTGCGGCGCAATTGTTGATCTCCGCGAAGCCAATGGAAAAAATTTGATGGATCTACTCACAAGTGTGAGTCCACTTTTGCCCGACGGCACGGCGCTTGAACGTAAGGATCACAAGGGCAATCCCTTTAGCATAGTTGTGAATGGCACCAACGTTAAGAAAGCAGATACACCAAGCAAGATTCCAGAAACAAAAGGAAAATTCAACAATAAACCTGTGGCCATCTTAACAGGTCAGAATACTGGCGGCGCTGGCGAAGCCACTTTGCTCAGCTTCCGCGGCTTGGACAACGCTAAAACATTCGGTCAACCCACAGCTGGTCTTGTTGGGTTCAATTCCGTCAATAGCATTCCCAGGTTATCGGTCATAATTACCACAGAAAAGTATGTTGCCCGTACCGGCGAGGAGTTCAACGACAAACCCATCGCTCCCGATGTGACCACTAACAATCCCGAAAGGGACGCAGCAGCCTGGCTGAAACAACAATGCCACAACGGCAATGCCGCTAAACACTGACTTCGCCCTATCATTTCCATCATGTCATTTTTTTCACACCTAAGGAGTTCACCATGAATAAAACCCTTGTTTCTATCAGCACCGCTGTTATCGCCTGCGCGATAGGGGTGGCAACACCGCTTGCTAGTGCACAAGGGGTGGAAAATCCCGCTCGGAATGCTCAAAATGCAAAGACTGCCAAGGCAGCAGACACTCCAGAGGCAGCCCAGTACAACCCCAACCAAAAGCTGAATTGGCGGATGAGCTACAGCGTAGGCGATTTGGAAGGCAGCCAGGACGCACAGGCAAATGCTCTTCTTGCGATCGAACAGATCAATCAAAGTGTCTATGCAAAAACCCCTAAATATGAGCAGGAGCGGCGCAGTGCAGAGAGTAAGCTAAAAAAACTCAACGACAACAGCCGAAACGTATCCTATCCTCGATCATTTGGCGAAGGTTGCAGGTGGCAACAATTCTGCTCTTATCAAGCCGGGAAATGTATCCGCAGCCCCTGAAGATCACTATAAGCTACCGCAGGTAACCAAGTCCGATGATATTGTCACGGTAAAGCTCCCGAGAGTTAATACGGAGCTCACAGGAACTGATGACTATGAGTCTGCTTCAGGAACGGAATTGTTAAACAAGATGCCAAACTCATGTGGCGCGATCATTGATCTTCGCGACGCTAATGGTCCAGATATGGAAACTATGCTCCGTAGCCTACATCCCCTGCTCCCAGCAGAAACGCTGATGCGTAAAAAGTTCCCTGATACCATCGTGGATATTGGTATTGAGCCCGATAGTCCTGAAACAGGGGCAGGAGCACCAGCACAAGCAGGGGCAACGGCGGAAAAAGGAAGGACGCCAATCTATTACATCCCTCCGGCAACACCTGATAACAAATTCACCGACAAGCCGGTGGCAATCCTCACAGGTGAAAATACCGGTGGGGCTGGCGAGGCCACTTTGTTAGGTTTCCGCGGCCTGAATAGTGCCAAAACATTCGGTCAACCCACAGCCGGCCTTATTGGCGAGCATAACGTTGCCCATATGCCTGATGGTTCAACCCTTGTCAACACTATAAATACCTACATTGACCGCAAAGGAGAGGAATTCAACGACAAATCCATCAATCCCGATGTGACCACCAGCAACCCTGAGAAGGACGCAGCAGCCTGGCTGAAACAACAATGCCACAACGGCAATGCCGTTAAACGCTGACTTCACCCTATCATTTCCATCATGTCATTTTTCACACACCTAAGGAGGTAATCATGAATAAGACCTTTGTCTCCATCAGTGCCGCTGTTACTGCTGCCGCGTTGTGCCTCGCGATTCCTACCGCAGGTGCCGCGCCACTGAACAACGCTCAGGGCCATCCGGGTAGCTCGGAAGCACACCACAGCATCCCCGCCGATCTTTCTTCTCAGCAGGCAACAGCCAAAGAACCTGAAAAGCCCAAGGACCCGAACAACCCGCAGCAATACGCCACATATGCGCTTGATCTCATCGAGCTTTATGGCATTTATGCCGATAAACCCGAGTTTGCGCAGGCACGCAAAGACGCCGAGGCCAAGGTGAAAGACGCCAAGACCGTCAAGGACACATATTCGGTCCTTAACGACGTCGCGCGAGTCGCAGGTGGTAAGCATTCCTCTTTCAGGCCCCCGAAGACAACATTAGCGGCACGAAGGACAACACTGAATTGCCCAAGGTCACCGCCGCTGATGGCGATTGTGACCGCCAAGCTTCCCAGCTTGGCGAGCGGTCCTGTGGGCCAGGAATACGCCGACACCGCAGCAAAAGGTCTGGTAGACAACATGCCGAAATCCTGCGGCGCAATTATTGACCTCCGGGGCAATGACGGCGGTGACATGGGTCCCATGCTCGCAGGCGTGAGTTCCCTGCTTCCCGACGGTACCGTGATGCAATTCAAGAACCGCTACACCACGACAGACGTGAAGATTGACGGTTCCTCCGTCACAGGGAGGGGGCACAAACACCACGGCGGCGTCGAAAGGCAAGTTCACCAATAAGCCCGTGGCCATCTTGACCAACAAAAGACACTGCCAGCTCGGCCGAGGCGACGGTGCTGAGTTTTAGGGGGCCTCAGCAACGCACGAACATTCGGCCAACCAACCGCTGGTTTCACCAGTGCAAACGTGCCTATCGAGATGCCTGACGGCGCATCACTCGTCATCACCATGGCGAAGGATGTCGCCCGCACCGGCGAGGAATTCGCTGAGGGTTCCATCAACCCCGACGTCACCACCGACAAGCCCGCCGAGGAAGCAGCAGCCTGGCTGAAACAGCAATGTCGCTAGCCTCCACCAGGTGGTCCGTTTAAGAAGCCGCATCGCACGCATCGTTGTGCAATGCGGCTTTACTTTATTCTCAAACGGCGCTTATCGACGCCCCGGCAACCCACCGTTTCTTCATCCTGAAAGGACTACAACATCGCTGGGAGCAACCAGCGACACAGGTGTGGCAACCGCCTACGAGCTGGTATGTGAAGGTGTTCCCGCGAGAATGCAAACTAAACTGACGAATGAGTCGACTACCTCATTGGTGTCGGGCGACGCGCCTGTGATGATCTTAGTTCGAGCCTCTAGTCAAATCTTTCACCACACGAGTAAATATACACCTCGCCACTTCTTTGGGTAGGCGTCAAAATACATGCCAATCACAATGTTACACATTTACTGGGTGCCCAAACGTGATACGGAAAACCATTTAGATATTTATTTTTAATACTCATGCATCTCATAACCTCGTATAGAAACACCCAGGGGCTAGTACTCAATAACATGCGATCCTACAATCGTTCTCTAATCAATAAAGAACTCATCCAAAAACATTCCAGGAAAAACCGGTAATGGCACCTCAAGTATTCTCACAAAATTATGCATTGTCGGATTAAAAGATTCAACAAGCATTGAGAGAAGACCAGTCGTCGCTGTTGAAGTTATTACTTCCCACCAATGCACCACGACATGCTCATTATCAAACTAAGCATCAACATTGACCCTTAGCGCATTATAACTTTAGGCTTCTTGCTTGACTGGCTCTACCATAGCAGGCCAAGCGATGGTAGAGCCAGTCAACAGCAAATGGCATCGAGAATTCGGGCTTATGTTATCGAGATGTGCGCGGCAGACTAGCATGTGGAAAAGAACCCCTTTTCTAGTTGCGGGTATTTTTTTGGTTAATGATAGACCCTAACAGCTAGGTTCTCTCTTTGAACATGTGACATGTGCGCTAGCCCGGGGAATTATATAATTGAGGGGGCGACTAGTCCACGTGATGCCAAGAAAAGCTCAAAAAAGAAATCGAAATATCAGCCCAGTTCAGATCTTTTTCTAAAATAACTCAATGTTCTGTCCCGTTATTGGATCAAACTTCGCCCCCAATCAAATGAGTCCTTTGTTAGACTACTTTTTGACCAATTATCACAACATCACTGGGCGAAATTTCTGGATATTCGGTATATTCGCACGCATAGCTCCAAAGACCAATTGTATCAAATATAATATCTAAATATTTAGAAGGAATATCGGACTCTCCGGTCGCATATTCAAAAAAATGCATCTAAGACCGAATCTGAATTTGCCCCGAGGAAGTAATTATTATTTCCCTATCGGATAATTTTTTTGTCCAGAAGTTGATAGTATACATTCTTTAGTTCTTCTACCGAAAAAGGCTTTTTCATTTCTACAATCGCCGAAACTCCGCCCTCAAGGCTCGGATAATAGGCCATCATCCCCTTATCTATCTGCGAGTCAAGCCTCTTCTTCCAATATATATCAACTGCTCCATTTCTCTTTAATAAATCAACAAAAACTAGATTGCATATTTCTTATAAAAAAATAAAAACAATGAAAAATCAGAATTATTGATATCGTTAGCAATGAACTCTAGAGGCTTAACCGAAGGATAATCCTCTTGTTTCATATAAATGTAGGGTGGGCTATATTTATATACAGATTTGACCACAATAACAACTCCAGCCTTAACTTTTGAAACTAGCTTTTTTACAACTATCCAAAGACGGGGTTCGCGAAAACGAAATTCCGGAAATAGTCCAGATAAATCATTATAAAAATTCTTATCGGATAAGACTAACTCTCTTTAAGGGCATAGACGTGTGGACTTTTCTTCACCAAACCCAATTCCGAAAAAGATTTTTTTGACACGTCTTTATTCCGTCAACGATACCATCTTGAACGAACTTAGCCTAAGATTGGTGCGGCATTGGACAGATTGGATACCAAGAACATACAGCGATCACATCCAAATTTTTCTCCAAAACATGATCCAAAAGCTTGCGCTCAGCATGCCCAAGTATTCGCTGAACAGCATTTTCTTTCCCTTTGAGACTGGAGGCGTGCTCCATCTCTCTCGCTACAATATTTAGACCAGGATATTTACTGGGGTCTAAATTTTTCAAGTCCCGACATCGCAAAATGCATAACACCATTTGAATCTAATATGCCTGCAATATTGTATCCAGCAACATTAGGAATATTGGGAACTCTAGGATCTGCTTTGGCAATGTTGGCCATGATCTCAATCATTTCCTTAATTGTTCATTATAAACCGTCGGGCATGCTTTTGAGTGCGTCAGGGTCCACCCACAACACCGGATTACCCAAATACCCATACGGCGTCGCTGGATTCGGCGCCACCCCCAACGGATCCTGGGAGCCATACACCCCGGACCACGGATCATAAAAGCCGAAACCGGTTATACACCCACCCCGACTCTTGATCTTCATACTGACCAATAAACAACAACGGCGAATCCACACCACGCCAACAGCGCCTACCATACAACGACTGGGTCACCCACCCCGCCACCGAACCATCATCCGGGTCAATAAGTTCCTGCGGCGCACCCGCCAAATCCGCCACCAACGCATAAAACACCGCATCCACCTGGTGTTGCGACCACCCACACACACCACCACCAGCAGCTACTAATAGTCACAACCCTTTGCTGATTTTTGACACCGTAACGCTTATCGACGCCCACCAAGCCCCCTCACCTCAGCAATAGCACCCACTTTTAACTTACTTAACACGTCTTGATTACGGCAGCAATCACGATAATTGAAGCAAATAATATCAATGATATGGGCACATAAGATTCGCAGTTAGTTAGCGATGTTCTGTGTACACGCATATGGTCTAACTTAGCTCACGATAAAGTACTGAAAATTATGCTGAGATCTCAGCCTACATCTGATGGGGATCACCAAGATCACAAAAGGTAAGCTGACGATATCGCCGCGTTACGGCACTAGGTGGCAAACCTCTGACACCCTCCGATTCTTGATTAATCATTCATACCATTTAATCAATTCTCCCCAGCTGACAATATCAGCAGAAAAGTTAGTTGATTTAGAAACAAAAATGGCTTCCTCATGATACTCCGCTCCATATGCAGGAAGATCACGTTCAAATCCCAGCATGCCCCACTCGTCAAAAAGGCAATCAATAAATAAGGTGGGATCAGAATCTGATTCACTACTTTTTCCACGTAAAGATCCTTAGCTGAGAAAAGAAGATGTGAATTTTTCGTAATAACTACTACCCCGGCTGGCTTTTCGCGATCTTCTGGATAATAAGTTTCCAAAAGCTTATCTACCGAAATTGGTTTTTTCACCTCCACTATCGCCGCACAATAACCCGGGCCGTTTCTTATGAGGAAACATCATAAAAGTTACGCTAGGCTCCGAGGGAGTTAGGTCGCCCCACCAGTGAATCTTGACATTTGAATCATTTTTCCAGGAATCTATTGCATTTACTGAAACGTTCTCAGCAAATATGAAGCAGCCGTAGTGGGCATCCTTCTTCAAGCATTGGACCAACATCTCAAAGGGGCTATTTTCTGCAGGGAAAATGATTTGATAGCCGCCATTTTAAAAAGTAGGTATCTTTTTCACGTTCTCAATCTTTCACCTAGATCATTTAATAAAGCCGCGCATCTTTGACAACAAGGTGCCAATATCTAGATCATATTTAGGATTAATAAACAGATAATTATCAACACTTTTCAATCCCGCGTTGTTAAGGTTTTTCCGGCAAGTCTCCGTACCATTCCACATTCCATTCCTTACAAGACTTTTGCCACTTTGAGCCAAAACGGGCAAGCCGACCGGTATGTATATATAGCTACTATTTCAGTCTCTAGTTCTTTCGCCTTCCGAAATAGCCTTTGTTCAGCATGGTGCATTAATAGCTCTTCGTCAGTCAGTACCGCCAATTCTTCTTTAGTTCCATAACTAACCACATTCAAGCCAGGAAAATCTAATGCCTGCATGTTTTCCCGCACTCCCATGGCGTAGTAGATGTTGCCGTTCATGTCCACCATACCCGCAACATTAAGACCTCTTTTCCCTTCCCAGAAGCGAGGGTCAACCGCAGCGATGTTATCAACAGTGTGCATCATTTCAACGATTGCATTCGCGAGCACTTTGGGGCATGCTTTGAGTGCGTCAGCGTCCACCCACAACACTGGATTACCCACATACCTATACGGCGTCGCCGGATTCGGCACCACCCCCAACAGATCCTGGGAACCATACACCCTGAACTGATCTTGCAGATGAAAAGAACAGTTGATGAAATTCAACTCGGGCGATTTGACACTGCGATAGAAGGTGTAAGGAAAGGTCTTAATGTTGCGGGTATGGTGGACATGAACGGCAACATCTACTACGCCATGGGAGCAATGAAGAATCTTGATCCTGCGGATTATCCTGTACTAAATATTGTGGCGCCAGAATTACTTGCTCCCAATGCCGTCAATAACTACGAGAGAGTAGTAGACCATGCTGAGCAGAAGCTACTAAATTATGCGAAGGCGAATAATATTGATGTAGCGGCGATCTACACGCCTACCTTGCCCCCTGCTCAACAGCTCAAAGTTGGAAGAAAATGGCCGTAAACGTTCTTATTCATGGTAAGAAAACTTGCGAAAAAGCCATTAAAGGTGTAGGGCTGATATCCATAGGTTATGGGATGTATATAAATCCATTGGTAAAGCTAAAATCAGCATTCAGACTATAGGAAGAGCTATTTGCGGCAAGTCAACATAGGATTGTGAGAAAAATTAATGCCTGATAATTATGAAGTCTATATCGTCAACACTGAAATCGAGAACGAAGACTGTGCCCTATCTGCGATTTCTAAAGTTTTGCAACGGGATGATAAACGCGAATGCTTTTGCATTAACCGACCCATCTTCAAGTGAGCAGATATCTAAAATGGGAGAACGACCCTAATGTCACCGTTCTTGAGGTTGTTGATATATATCCACCAAACGATACCCCTAGAATGAAAGCTTTTATTAAAAAATAGGTCAGCCGATCCGTCGTCATGTTTGCTTATTAAGGTTTGAAGGTTCTTACACGATTGAAGGGCTAAAATACTTTTGGTTTGACATGGGAATCTTCTTCGGTCACGTTATCTATATAGGAAAAGATAATTCATTTCCGCGGCATGCATGGAGGGAATATGTTAAAATTGCCATGGAACAGCTGCGTGAAGATACAGGATATGGCGAAATCATATTTAATGATTGGGGCATACTTAGTTTTAGTCAGCTTAATAGTGAGCCTGGTGACCGATACATAACTGAAATAGTCGAATTTTTCTAAAAAAATTCTGGTCTTGGTCGCGACTTTATCACCTGGGGGCAGGCTCGCACTATTGAAGAAAATAGACGTGGAAAAAGATTCAGTGACCTCGAATTTAACAGATATCATTGACGCAATCCCTGCCAAAAGGGAAAACATAATGGCTTCACAAGCATCCGACAGCACTCCTGAACATGCCTTGAGCA
>BNJT01001532.1_pt1 | contig 39913 bp, 48 predicted proteins | sample 8540491 | NCBI WGS metagenome assembly BNJT01 (sample SAMD00202455, study PRJDB9452) | human saliva metagenome | host: Homo sapiens | reverse complement strand
TAAAATGTCGGAAATAGACTAAAAATAGAAACATATTTAAAGTGGATGGAGAGACGGTTATGACAGGTAGAAGAAGAGGTACCGGCAAGCTTGGGAAAAGTGCTTTGCGTGGTATTTGCAGGTATGTTTTTGACTATCATAAGCATCAATAAATTTATGCTTTGATGACAGACTGGTACAGGCAAGGTTAAGAATGAGGCTATGAAAGCCGATTTAGATAACGAAAAAGACAGGGCGAAAAGAGCTTGAAGCGTCTTACCGAGATGAAGACAAGGAAATTTGTTGAAGAAACCGCCAGAGATAAATTTGGTTTTAGCCTACGAAAAATGAAATAGTATTTGAACCGGAAAAATAAAAGGTCTGACAACTCGCCAGGGAGTCAGTACTTTGATTGTCACTAAGGGATGAAATGGACAGTATAGATAAAAATCAAGGCAGTTATTAAAAGAAAAATGAACTTATTAAAGAGGGTGAGAGAGTTGTTGTAGGTGTATCCGGAGGAGCAGATTCGGTATGTCTTCTTCTTTGTACTTAAGGAGATAATGCCCCTAGAGTGTATAACCGCTGTACATATAAACCATGGAATCAGAGGGATGAGGCCGCAAGGATGAGGATTTTGTCTTACAGCTTTGCAAAAAGACAGGATATCAGGCTTGAAATCAGACGGCTGGATGTTCCACTCTTTGCAAGGGAGAATAAAATCTCAGAGGAAGAGGCGGGACGTGTCCTTAGATACAGAGTGTTTGAAGAAATCAGACTCTTATACAAAGCTGATAAGATAGCTGTTGCCCACAACTTAAATGATGTGGCGGAGACCTTTCTTATGAATCTCTCAAGGGAAGCGGAATAACAGGGGCTTACAGGTATAAAGCTAAGAAACGGTGTACTAATCAGACTTCTTATTAAGACAAGCAGGGAAGAGATTGAGGAAATAGTTACATGCTTAGGAGAGAGCTTTTATCACAGACAGCACAAACAACAGCCTCATTTTACACCAGAAACAGGATAAGAAAGAGGATAATTCTGAACTTGAAGAAGTGAATGAGAGGGCTGTAAGCCATATCAATGATGCCTGTGATAGGCTTGAAAAGATTGAGGGCTACATCATAAAGGAAGCCTCTAAGGCATATAAGAGCTATGTGACTAAGGGAAAAGATATATTTATTAGCAATGAAATATTGACACTTGATGAGAGTAATAGAAGAAGTACTTCATAAAAGCACTGTCAGAGGCTGCAGGAAGGGCAAGAGATATAGGAAAGTGTACACATTTCGTACGCTTCTTGAGTTTTTAACAAGCAGGTAGGGTCGTGAAATTGACCTCCCATACAAGTAAGAGCATTTAGGGAGCATAAAGGGATAAGAGATAAGGGCGCCAACAGAGTCTGAATCGGGAGAAAGCATACAGGTGCTGCCTGAGCTTTTGCTTCATACTGAAGATGTAAGAAGACTTCTAATGTTGCATCGAGGAAGATAATGTAAGGCTCACATTTGAAGACAGGAAGTGTAAAAATCTTAGTCAAAGACAGTTGTATCAGATGGTTTTGATTATGATAAAATAACTGAGAATGTAATGCTTCGATTCAAGGAAGAGGGTGATTACCCTCGTTATTTCGCCTGAGGGAGATAAGAAGAAGCTAAAAATACTTGCAGACAGCAAGATTCCTTCGGACAAAAGAGAGGCGAAATCCCGCTTGTGGCTTGGGAAACGAAGTTCTATGGGTAGTAGAGCTGCAGGACAGGTCGAAGTGCAAGAATCACAAGTAGTACAAGAAAGTTATTAAAAATGGAAATAAAAGAAATAGTGGAGGAGAAAATGGAAGCTAAGATTACTACATTGTTAGTGACAGCAGGGTTTCATACCGCATTAAGGACTTTGCGGAAGAGATTAACAGAGACTATGAGGGGAAAAAGAAGTGCATTTAATCTGCATTCTTAAAGGAAGCGTATTTTTCACCACAGAGCTTGCAAAGTATATAACCGTGCCTTTAACCATGGACTTTATGTCTGTTTCAAGCTATGGCAACTCTACAGAGAAGCACGGAAGAGATAAGAATCAGTAAAGGACGATGAAGACATAGATGGAAAGGATGTGCCCTTATTGAGGACATCATAGATTCAGGCAATACCTTATCCTTCTTCTGGGACATGCTTTGGACAAAAAGCCTAACTCACTCAGCTTTGCACCCTCCTCGACAAAACCTGAACCAGGGGTTGTGGGAAGGTCAGTAAAGTGAGACTATGTGGGCTGAGATTCCTGATGGGTTTGTAGTTGGCTACGGTCTTGATTATGCTCCATCATAAAATCTTCCATATTGGTGTGGTACATTTAGATTAAGAATTATTTTAATGCGAAAACGGAGAATAAGGTGAGAAACAAAACCAGAGGAATTGGAACGTATTTTATAGTTGGCGATAGTTGTAATTGCTATGATTTTATCTGAAAATCTGTATAAAATCAGCCACAACAATTATAACTACGAGAATTTTAAAAGTGAGTTAGGCAAGATTGTGGATTCTGTGGATATTTTCCTAAAATCAGGCAACTAACAGGTGAAAGTAGAAGTAATTATAGGTAAAGATAAGGATAAAAAGGGGTGAAAGCTTTTATGTTTCAGATGTAAATGGGTTGTTGCCCTGCTTAGACGGAGAACTTTTACTTCATATAACATGCACGACATAGCAAAAGCAAAAGCTGGTTCATTACTCTCATCCCTTATATGCTAATCTTTGTGATGTTTTTCATAATGATGATGATGATGCGGCAGAGCCAGCATGAGCGGAGGTGGCGGGCGCAGAGCAATGCAAAAATGGTGAATTTTGGTAAAAGCAGGGCGAGAATGTCATCTGAAAAAGATAAAGAGTTACGTTTAGCGATGTGGCAGGACTAAAGGAGAAGAAAGGATGAGCTTTGGGAGATGAGTGGATTTCCTTAAGAATCCCGCAGTACAATGGAATAGAGGAGAATACCTAAGGGTGTCTCATACAGTACCTCGGGTACAGAGTAAGACTTTGCTTGCCAAGGCAGTTGCAGGAGGGCAGAGTACCGTTCTTCTCAATCTCGGGTTCTGACTGTAGAAATGTTTGTAGGTGTGGGTGCTTCAAAGAGTTCGTGATTTGTTTAGTGATGCCAAGAAAAATGCACCTTGTATAGTATTTAGTGACGAGATAGATGCTGTGGGCAGCGAAGGAGGGATACAGGACTTGGCGGAGGGCACGATGAGAGAGAACAGACACCTAACCAGATGCTTGTGGAGATGGATGGCTTTGGTGTAAATGAGGTATCATAGTGATGGCGGCTACCAACAGGAGTGAGACATCCTCGGTCCGGCTATCCTTCGTCCGGGCAGATTTGACAGAAAAGGTAGCGGTAGCTATCCGGATGTAAGAGGAAAGGAAGAGATACTTAAGGTACACTCAAAAAGCAAGCCTCTTGGAGATGATGTAAACCTCGAAGAGGTTGCCCGTACTACCGCAGGCTTTACCGGTGCTGATCTTGAGAATCTCTTAAACGAGGCTGCCATAAGGGCTGCTTCCGAGAATAGAAAAATACATAGTTTCAGAAGATATCAAGAAATCATTTATCAAAGTGGGCATAGGAACTGAGAAAAAGAGACCCATATTATATCAGAAAAGGAAAAAGAGAATCACTGCTTATCACGAGTCAGGACACGCTATACTCTTCCATGTACTTCCTGACGACTAGGACCTGTGTATACCATTTCTGATACCACAGGAAATGGTGCAGCAGGATCAGCCACGCCTCTTCCTGGTAGGATGAAATGTTCAACACAAGAGGCAGGATGAAGCAGAGACATTATGAAAGTAACCCTTGCTAGTGTGGCTGAGGAGCTCATCCTTGATGATATCACCACAGGGGCTTCAGGTGACATCAAGCACGCAACTAAGGTTGCAAGGGCCAGTAGTTACCCGCTTTTGGCTTCACCCAACGAAATATAGCGTCATCAACTATGAAAATGATGATGACGAGGTATTTATGGGAAGAGACCTTGCGCACATAAGTACTACAGCGAGGAGCACGCTGGCAGAATGAGACGAAGAGGTAAAGAAGATAATAGACGAGGTGCCACGTGGAAGCAAAGCGCATCATATCTGGAGCATATGGACGTGCTCCACGCCGGTCTAAAAGCTTCTTATGGAAAGGAAAGAATAACCAGGAAGGTTCGAGAGCTTTATTTAGCTAAAAGTACTTATAAACCACGCTTATTAATGCTTAATAAGAAAAAGAGACATTTATAGTTCAAAAATGACAGGTGATTTTTATGGTCTCTAAATACAAGGTAATTATTAATAGAAAAATTGCCAGAAAAATTTAAAGTTTGTGCAGACTTATTGCGTTTTTCTGCTATACTAATAAGCGTAAACTCTAATACATTATATAGTTTTGCTACACCCCATAGAGTAATAAAAATACGCTTCTCCGAAGAGGTCAGCTCCCACAAGCCGGTATCTTTACTTCTAGTAAACGTATTGTGGGTAAATATTTTTGACACCTGTAACCTATTGTGATAAAATCACTTAAGGTTAACAAACAATCAGCATTTGGAACGAGGTAAAAACGATGGCTTTAGCTAAAAAGAAATGATATCAGAAACGTTGCAATCATAGCCCATGTAGACCACGGCAAGACTACGCTTGTGGATGAGCTCTTAAAAACAGAGCGGTGTGTTCAGGGCGAATCAGGAAGTTGCAGAGCGTGTTATGGATTCAAATGACATAGAGCGTGAAGAGGAATTACCATACTAGCCAAGAAATACGGCAGTTACATACGGAGATGTAAAGATAAACATAATTGATACACCGGGACATGCAGACTTCGGAGGAGAGGTTGAGCGAGTTCTTAAGATGGTAGACGGGTTATCCTGTGGTGAGATGCCTTTGAGCGTGCCATGCTGCAGACCAGATTCGTACTGCCTGAGGCACTTGCACTTGACCTCCTGTTATCTGCTGTGTAAACAAGGTAGACGGTACCGAGTACGTCCTCATGAGTTGTGGACGAGGTACTTGAGCTTCTCCTTGAGCTAGATGCCAATGAAGAACAGCTTGACTGTCCATTCATCTTTGCATCTGCCAAGGCAGGCTATCCTCCCAGATCCGGATGTAGAAGGGTACGGATGTAAAGCCCACTCTTTGAGACAATCCTGTCACGTGCCTGCACCGGGAAGGAGACAGCAGAGGCCTCTTCAGGTTCTTATAAGTACCAATAGATTATAACACGAATATGTGTAGTATCGGTATCAGTAAGGTAAGCAATGGTACTATCAGGGTAAACGGCGAAGTTAGTGCATGATTATACCACGATGAGTCAAAAGAAGCAGGAGGTTAAGGTAACAAAAGCTCTATGAATTTGACGGACTTAATAAGGTAGAAGTTGAATCTGCTACCATAGGGCTATTAGTGGCAATCTCAGGATGCCGATATACATATTGGAGATACTCTTTGCAGTATGTAAACAATCTCGGGGCTATCCCTTTCCGAAGATATCAGTCTACCCTCAGCTATGAATTTTATAGTAAATGACAGTCCTTTTGCAGGAACTGAGGCAAGTTTGTCACCTCAGGCATCTTAGGGACAGACTTTACAGAGACTAATACAGACGTGAGCCTTAGGGTGGAGGGATACTAATACCACAGAGGCGTTTAAGGTATCCAGGAAGAGGCGAGCTTCACCTTTCCGCACTTATTGAAATATCGCTGTGAGGGCTTTGAGTTTGCAGTGTAAGTAAGCCTCGAGTACTATACAAAGAGGATGAAAAGGGTGGAACTCTTGAACCTGTTGAACAGAGCTATATGGATGTACCAGATGAATTCTCGGGAGCAGTTATATCCAAAGCTTTCAGAGCGTGGGGGCGAGCTTAGAAATAGTGACACGAGCATAAGCGGAACCACAAGGGCTTGAGGTTCATCATCCCATCAGAGGACTTATAGGATACAGAGGTGAATTCCTCCACACAGATCGCAAGGGAAATGGAGTTATCAATACCATATTTGAGGGCTATGTGCCTTATAAGGGAGAGATTAGCTACCGTGGACAGGGCTCACTTATTGCATATGAGACAGGTGTGAGTGTGACCTACGGACTCTTTTAATGCGCGGGAAAGAGGAACACTCTTTATCTCGCCTGGTGAGAAGGTCTATAGTGGGCCATGATTATAGGACAGAATGGAAGGCTGAGGATGTAGAGCCAGTAATGTGTGTATAAGACCAGCTTTCCATACCGTTCGATCAGGCTCTGATGACGCATAGCTTTCACCTCCAAAGGGTACTTAAGCCTGGAGCAGCAATTGACTTTATAGAAACAGACGAACTGCTTGAGATTACCGAGACACTTAGAATAAGAAAAGAAAAATCCTCGATCCACTTGCACGAAAAGAGAAGCTTCAAGAAGAACTAATCAGTCTTTGCTTTTACCAGTATAGTTAGTTAGACTGGTGTATACGGTTTTGAGATTTGTATTTATGGTAGAAAAGGTGTATAATAAAATCAGATAGAGCGATTTGCGAATATATTAGTTTTTGCCTAAGGCGAAAACACAAAGAGATTTAAGATGGAAAGAAGAATTTTTACAGGTTTACCACATTCGTTGCTTACACGTGCTTTGCAAAAGCAGTGTTTGAGATATTTGGTGACAGTGTTCAGATTGCTATAGGGATCTGAGATTGAAGTCGGTTTTTACTATGACTGTACTTCCAAAGGGCAGTGACAGAGGACGACTACAAGGTTATTGAAGATAAAATGCGTGAGATTCTTAAGCGTAAAGAGACTTGGACAGAAAGGAACTCACAAAGGAAGAGGCTCTCGAGAGTTCAAGGATGAGTTTAAGGTTGAGATAATCAATGACCTCCTCCTGAGGATGCCATCATCTCTACCTACAACACAGGAGATGATTTCTGGGACCTTTGCCGTGGACCTCATATTGAGAACTCCCACAGAGCTTCTAAAATGTAGCCTTTCAGGTTAAGTCCGCTTCAGGTGCTTACTGGAGAGGTGACGAGGAAGAGACAGGCTTCAGAGAATATGCGTCTATACTTCCCTACAAAGGATGAGCTTAAGGCACATCTTAACCTCATTAGGAGGCTCTTGGAGAGACCATAGGGACTTGGACAAAGCTTGACCTTTTTATGTTCAATGAGACTGCACCGGGTATGCCTTACTGGCTCCCACGAGGCTGGAGGCTGTATCAGGAGCTTATCAAGTTCTGGAGGAAGATACACGTTAAACACGGTTATCAGGAAATATCAGCTCCTGTCATCAACAACCATAAGCTTTTGGCTTATAGCAAGTAGTACTGGGCTCATTATGTAAACAATATGTTATCGTGCCGGGCTTTTGATGTTGCTTTACACAGGACACGCTTTACAGAATATAGAGCTTGATTCAGATTCTACATATGCAGCAAAAGCCCTATGAGACTGTCCTAATGCTATGTCACCTACAAGAGAACAGTTCCCATTCCGCATAAAGACTTCCTATCAGATATAACGAAATAGACGTTATTCACAGAAAAGAAGTCAGGACAGCCCAACGGACTTTTCAGAGTTCAGGGAGTTCAGACAGGATGATGATCGCACTTCGTAATGGAATCTCAGATAGAAGAAGAGATTGCGGATGTAATGGAGGTTGCACCGGATATATAACACCTTTGGCATCACATACAGACAGAGCTCTCAACCCGTCCTGAGGACTTTTATGGGAGATATTGAAGTATGGAACTGCTGAGTCGCTCTTAAGAAGATCGCGATAAAAAGTATGGAGGGCGGCTATGAGGTAAATGAGGGAGCAACGAGACCTTCTATGGTACACTAAGATTGACGCTTCGATCGAGGATGCTCTTGGAAGAGCATGGCAGTGCGGTACTATCAGCTTGACTTCCAGCTTCCACACAGCTTCGAGCTTACCTATCAGGACAGGATGGAACCATAAAAGAGCCTGTGATTGTACATAGGCTATCTTTGGATCGTTTTTGAAAGATTCATGGGTATACTTATAGAGAACTACAAGGAGAGTTCCATTCTGGATATCTCCTTATCAGGTGGCTATCGTGCCTATAAGAACAGGCACAATGAGGTATGCTAAGGAGTTGAGGATGCCCTCTATGCGATATGGGTATCGGGAGAAACTAATTATGATGACAAGAATATGAACGAAAAAGATTAAAGAGGCCTTTAAACTGGAAGGATCCTTACATCATTGTAGTAGGAGATAAAGAGAAGAGGAGGACAGCTATCTATTACGGTTCGTGGACAGAAGCAGCAGATGCACGGATGCTACTTGATACCTTCTATAAGATGGTGAAACTGGGATACAAGGTAGGGAGAGCTAATTAAGGATGTATCTGAAAATCTAATTTCAATATGGAGCGTAATGCGATGAGTGTTACTGCCTTTGCTTTCAATCGATTACTATGGGGTTAATGGGTGCTTTCTGACAGGCGATAAGGGGAATGCTATGGATATAGAAAAGTATACTACAATAAAAAGCAGACGATGTTCACAAAGGAAACATAACAGATATTTTTGTTAAATATAGAAGATGCAGGCGAGCTGCTTGATAAACTTACAAGGACAGATGAGCATAAAGGAAGACTATGTCTGGCGCACAGAGTGTGGAGACAGCAAGGTTTGTTTGATTCAGCAGGGGAGCTCCATCAGAGGTGATTAAAAGAAGTAGTGAACTTGTGGAAATAGCGGCTCTACTTCAGGAATGGGAACTGCTTTCGTTTGACTATAATCTGATAGGAAGTGCCTATTTCATCTTGGAATGTATGAAAAGGCTATGGAATGCTATTATAGTGCGATAAATAATGAGAAAAGAACTATGGATTAAAAATATACTGCCTGCAGTTTATGGCAATATAGGAAGAATATTCCTCAACTTAGGAATGTGTGATGTACAAAAGGTGGATCGTTTGACGGACGCTCATGTATGCTGAACTGGGCATGACAAGAGATTATTATAATCTGAGGCGAAAAGAAGCGTACATCTTCTTGTCGGATATGATTACATCTCTACAACTATGCTTGAGAATCCGAACTTAGAAGAAATACAGGTTATATGTTGATGAGCCTCCAGAGCCATTGACGGAGAATCACTGAGCTTTGACACATCCTATTCAGTACCATCTTGGTCTTATGTTTTCACTATTTTTGGAGGACCTATAGAAAAGACTCAAGGAGGAATTTACCATGCTAAAGAAGCAGTGAGAACATCCGATATATAAATTAGTTTGTACCTATATTCCTTTGTAGAAGGCTGCGATGTCTCATGGTTTGAGATATTGAGTTAACGCAAATAGCATGCAGAGATTGGAGAAGCACAGTACCACAGATGATAGGAACCGATTAGTGAACCCGAAATCTATAATTATCTTTGACGCAGTGTGTATAAAACTACATGGAGAGAATGATAAAGGCACTGAAAGTATACAGAAGTACAAAGCTTATTCTTGAAAAGAGAATTTTGATTCGACACAGGAAAGAAAAAGGCAAGAATCGATGTTAATTTTTGCTACTGCTTAAGATTGAGTAGTATTCTGGTTTAAGATTGATAAAATAAAGAGTCATTTGAACTGGTTGCAAAGGAAGCCTAGGCCCGGCAACAAAAATGAGTTTATCACAAAAAGCACATGACAGAATTAAAATGATCTCGACTGAGATAGATAAAGCTAACTCTCTTCGACCAATCTAAATGAGGTGGTGAAGATCCATTTACAAGAATATGAGAGAGAATATTCCCCGCTTGATGCCTTTATAATTATGCGTCTGCTGGGCCCGAGAATAACCAGCTCCGCCTCCCTCCTTTGGTACGACAACAGAGGAAGGCGAGGTGAGCAGTACGCGCTTTTGAAGATAAGAGAAGTGCTTTGTAAGATGTTGTATGACTAACACTATAATAAGTTCGGGTGATGCAGACTCAAGCCTCATTTGATTATGGAAACATACAACATTGATGAGATTGCCAGGGACAATGAAATCAAGCTCTCTTTTATTCCACTTACAACCAGGGGATAAAAGTTATGAGTGCTTATTCAGTTCAGAGTAGATTTAATGCATACAGACCTGGAAACAATCGACTTTTTAAAGAGAACTTAAAACCTTATCTTGTGATAGCTCTGTAATGCTGTACATTCTGGAGCTTGAAACTGAGATGAGAAAGAAATAAACAAATGGGGAAAAACTAAGAATGCCAATGATATGTAGCAGGATGGCGAGACCAGATACTTACAGATTAGCAATAAGAGGGTACCGAGCAGAATTTCTAAGCTTCATGATAGAGCAGATAAGTTATGCACCAGTCAGTGTTTTTGCTTGTTTGACATTGACGATTTTAAGAAGTTTAATGACACCTATGGTAGTACAGGGAGATGGAAGCCCTTAAGAAGAGTTGCAGGAGTTATAAATAATAACATCTTAAAAACGATGAATCGCTTTATGAATTTGGTGAGAATTCGCATAAGTGCCTGTGCCAGGACTTTCAGAGAGGAGATGCTCAGGAGAAAAGATGCAAGGAAATGAAGTCTTAGCACTGGACATTAAAAACAAAAAATAAAGCAGTGTACTAAGCCTAAGTATTGACAGCGATATCCGAATCCGGCAGTCGTGACCAAGTCAAAATAATGAGTTCCAGATGGGAAATGCTCTACAAACAAAAAAACCGGGAAAGTAAGTTGTTCTAAAGTCGTGAAATGTGCAAAAGGATGGCGTATAGAAGAATTATTGGTTTGTGTTGTTTAACCCTGTCAATGAGTGTGTTGACTGCCTGTGGAAGTAAAGGAGGAATGCGCGGTGGGAAAACTGCCGAATTATCAAACGGAATTGCAAGTGGAAGTCAAGGATGTTGAAGGTGGAATGAAGTTAGACAATGTATTATTTGCAAGAAGTGACTAAGGCTAAAATTGAGTTCTCTGTCTGCTGATAAAAGGAATTAGCTCTGGGCTACTCTTTCACAGGAAGAAACTGATTAATCAATCTTTTTCAGTCGGCAGATGTAGTGGGTGATTGGCAGAAACGGAATACAATTCATGGTACCAATGAGGGATCAATTACGGTTATACATTGACTTTGAGATGGAACGAACAGGAGTTTTATCCGGGTGTATCGAACTTACCTGCTTCACTACAGCAGAAGAAATTATCTTGCTGTAAGAGGAGAAGGTGGGCACAAAACTGTATAAAATACTTTTCAGAAGATATAGCCGCTTTCTTAAATGACGCGGTAAGGAATATCAATCCGTCCAAAGGAAGAACGAGCTGGTTTGATAAAGGTGTTTAAATAATACGGGGATTGCGTCAAAGATAATAAATTCTCTCTTACAAGCAGCCCAATCAGACTGCTCTCTGACGCTTGTATCATTGTAATACATTTTAACAAACAGATTATTATAACAATAAGGGTAAAATGATTACAGGTATAATAGGTGCTATGGAAGAAGAGGTAATAAGCTTAAGACTGAGATGACCAGGGGTCTTAGAGGCAAGAAGCGAGTATGAACTTCTTAAAGGTAAGCTCTTTTGACAAGGATATTGGTTGTAGTTAGAAAGCAACATAGGTAAAGGTAAATGCAGCTATCTGTACCAGATACTTGTAGATGACTTCCCACAAGATGACAGGGTAATCAACACCCGAATTTGCAGGGAGGCTATACAGCGAGCTTGGTAGGAGATATAGTGATATCAAACGATCCCTCTACCACGACTTTGACGCGACAGGCTATGTGAGCGAAGAGGTGTGATACCCAGGATGGAGACCCTACCTTTACAGCGGATATGGAGCTTGCTGCCAAGGCTAAGGACATCTGTAACAAGGTAAATCCTGATATCAAAATGCTTCATAGGCAGGGTAGTGAGGCTGGTGACGAGTTTGTAGTCACTAATGAAAAGAAACACAGCGCTGGTGAGACAAGAGTTTAATGGCTGCTGTGCTGAGGATGGTAGGCTGTGGAATAGCTCTGATAAGCCAGTTTACCTGACAACATCCTCTCACCATTGTGAGACCAAATTCTCAGATAAAGGCAGACGAGCAGCGTAAGGGTGACCAGATGAGTTTGAAATGGTATGCTATAGAGCATACAGTGGAAGCTTTAGGAAAGGAGCTTGTAAAGGGATGTTTAGAGGAGATGTCATCCAAAATGCCCAATTAAACAACACAAAGAATCCTATGCGACACCACGGATGGTGAATCCCGCAAAAAGGATTTTTATTTTATCGTAGTCCCTCTTAATTGCAATCTCAAGGAAGTCAAAGTCAATTTGCCCGTCTACAAAATTATCCTTTGTGAGACCTGGTTTTACTGCTAAATCACTTATATTTTGTCCAGCCAAAGAGGCTTGCTAAGATGCGTCATGGCTAGCAAGCCTCATCTATTGCGATGGAAGATTTTTAGTTCTCTGGAGAAGAGTCATTATTTTCGATTGTCCTTATTCTTAACTATCTTCCCTGAATCTATCATTTTTACCCAAAGAGTCTAAACATATCAGTCCACCTACTTTATGAGGCATGATTCAGATTTCATCAGCATATGTATAGCTGTATCAGCCGCAAATCTACCCGCAGAGGCAATATTTACATGAGCTTTCTTAGCCCATTCTCTCTGATTACTGAGAGTCGTTCAACGTGTTCATACCTAGCCCCGCAGTAGTCACATTTCAAAATCAGCCGAGACTTCACATATATGGACTCGGCTATTCCGTGGTCTCGCTCATACAGAGGGACGCAATTGGATATCGGAGAAGTCGTTGCCGTTTATACCCCGTTTAGGTAATCTGACTCTCTTAGAGGCGGTGGTTATCCCCATAATACCTGCCAGGGGTTGTAGTCCGTCACGCCATCTGTCTTCTACCTCTCTGTCAGTCATACCGAAGATATAGATATTATCCTTACCTACAGCCTCCCAGTGATATCTCCCACATTTTGCCCCCGTCAAGAGTACCCAAAGTAATGGCAACCATTTGCTCCATAAAGCTCTATATTACCGGTACGGACTGCCTCTTTACCGGCAAAGGGAAATCGCTCAGATATACGCCACGTGGGCACAATATGCTCTACGTCATGGTCACAGTAGTTCCTCATGGAAAATCCACCTGAGCTTTTGCTGATTTACAGGATCGCTTAGCTATCTCCCTCACCAAGGTCGACAATGGAAAGCCTGATGAGTGGACTTAGCTCTGCATAGCGGGAGCAGCCTTTGCAGCAGATAGGTCTGTGGGACTCATATCCAGGTTAGATCGCTCCTTAAGTCGAGGTAAAGAGCACAATCTGATTACGCAAAAGCCAGCAGCCTCTCTATACTCGTGTAAACCCTTAACCTGTACATCAAATACAGAATCAGGTTAGCTTTTTATTCCTGTATCTATCGTTGTAAAAGCTCAGCAAAATCCTTTTTATTGGCAACCTTAATCTCTGTAAACCTGTCAAGGATAACATTGTCATTGCTAAATGCAAGCAGCTTTTATAAGCTCAGGACCATTCTTCTTATATGAACCACCGATTGTCTTATCAAGGGTGGAAGTCTTGGATTTGACTGGCAGAGCCTCATCTTCTGTGAGCAATACCGTTGGTAACATTGGTGAATTTCTCAGGAGTATCATCATAAAAATCCTTTAAATACGGACTTAAGTATTTCAGAATGGTAATTCAGATACACCATTTACACTATGTGGAGCCGATGGATGGAAAGATTAGCCATATGGATTAATCCACCTGAAATAAGAGCCATAGACACACTTATTCCAGTCACCTGAGAATTTATCGAAGATTCTCTTGCAATGTCTTTCATTAAGCACTCGTGGATAATCTGGTATATTCTAGGAAGGGCCTCATCAATCTCATCACTCGTAATTTCTCAAGAGCCTCCGCAAGGACGTTTACATGATTTGGTATAAACAAGGTCTTGGTTACTGATAGCAAAAGGCATCATCCCAAGAATAGTGGTGCTCATCCATAAATATACACATGTTCAGGAACTATCATAGCAGGGTGGGTATCATTTATGGATAGCCACCTTATCTCTAAGTTATCAAGAGGTTGGATAGTATTTCATATGATCCGCAATTATATTCTGTGCCGAAAGCAGATACAAGGAAATACTGCTGCTTCAAACAGAGCTCCTTGCCCCTCATAGTGGCTGTCTCTAGGATAGAGAACCTTGGAGATGAGTTCAGCCTTGTTGTTGCCAAAGTGTTGCTGCCATAATCACCTTGAGAAAGAGTTCATATCAAAGGTATCTATATCACGGCTGCGCCGCATACTCTAAAGTACGCCACACCCCTTACTGTCCGCACCTGAAAATCATCATATCATAGGAACTGCCTCAACCTCTTCACAGTCTAACTGCTCAGTAACAAGTCCTTCATCAGTCCAAGTTTCATTGACACGACCACTAAACTTAACTATGAAAGTCTTGTCAGTACGAGGTGAAACGCATACCTCACCTCCCGGAAGCCACACATCAGGAAGCTCTCATCTGCCAGCGCTCAACTATCTTTTGACGGAAGAGTCCATACTCGTACAGGATGGAGAATCCGGTGGCAGGGTAGTTACAGAGAAGCGAGGGAGTCCATAAAAGCAGGCTGCAGAGTCTTCCAAGACCAGCCGTTTCCAAGACCTGCGTCAGGCTCCATTTCATAGAAGCTCTCTAAATCATAGCTCATGCTTTTGCAAGAATCTTCTTGTATACATTAGTCAGACCTAAGTTGTAGAGGTTGTTCTTAAGCGAACGCCCAACAAGAAAACTCCATGCAGAGATAATATATCCTCTTACCGCCGGACTTGTTGTTAGCTGCTTAAATTCACGTTTCTTAGCAAGTAGCATATCCTTAACGGTAATTGCTGTTGCCTGTATATACCTGATCGCTGTAGCCTCATCAGAATGAAGCTCCAAAATGTCTCGATAGTTTGTCTACAATCGCCTCTTCCACTTTTTACAGGCGTTTGTAGACAGAAGCTGTCTGCTGGTTTTTGTCTGCAGGAGCAGCAACTTCTTTCTTAGTAGTACGTTTTTATTAGTTTTATTAGACACAGTGACCTCATTTCTAGGGGACTATCCTATGTATATTAATTCATAATACGCCAACAGTAATTATCCCATAAATTTCTTATAAAAGCAAGGTTTTCATAGAAAAATCGTCACTTTTACCCGTCTATTTTATGTGGTAAAGAAGATATACAGTGTTTGTGAATAACATAGGCTGTATCAGTGGGGATATGCTAGCAAAACACCTCATCATATATTGTATATATATGAATAAGGTGTGTTTTGAAAAGGAAAGCCTAAGCCTTTATACATCAAATTTTAATTATTCGGATATTTCCATAAAACCATGAAAGAATATCCACTCACCGGTCTTGTGGTTGTATCTTCCTAAAAGCCAGCTATACATCTCATCATACTTATCAGCAGACTTAGCCCAGCTAAAGTCGATGGTAGCAATGTGCTATGCAACTTATCCCAATTCTCAGGGGTTGTTGTAGTAAAGGTCGATTGCACGGTAGATAGCATTAGCCTATATCATCAGGATTGTAGTCTGCAAAGGTAAAGCCGTTACCCTCACCGAAAGCTGCAGTCAACTATAGAATCTCTAAGACCTCCGGTCTCTCAACGATAGGCACTGTTCCGTAACGGCAGGCTATCATCTGTGAAAGTCCACAAGGCTCAGCCTTGCTAGGCATAAAGGAACATATCTGCACCTGCATATACCTTTCTTGAAAGGTCTTTGTTGTAAGTAATCATTGCAGATGCCTTGCCGCCATACTGGTTCTGAAGCCAGATGAAGTAGTCCTCATACTTTCTGTCGCCTTACCGAGCACAACAAGCTGTACCTCGCAGTTTCTTACGGTATTCTCCATAGCCTTGAGTAATAAGGTCAAGTCCCTTATGTGCAACCAGTCTTGAGATGATGTCTAATTACAGGCACTCCTGCATCTCCTAAGCCCTGCAAAGCCTCTGAGCTCAAGCTTGTCCTGAACCTTGCCGGTGAAGTCATCAGGTGTAAAGTTGTGAGCAATGGCTGTATCTGTAGCAGGATCGCTAGCCCTCAGCATCTATACCGTTAAGTATACCCCTGGTCTTCCAGTTATTCTTCCTAATCATGTCCTGAGGTCCGTGAGCAAAGGCAGCGTCTTCAAGCTCTTTAACGCATAGGATTTCACTAACGGTTGTTACACAGTCACTTGTCTCAATCGCACCTTTACAAGGTTTACACAGCACTCATACTCAACATAGCACCTGCTTCAGGTGGGAGATCGAAAATACCGTGGGAAGTATCTTTAAGTCATACTGTCCCTGATACTCAATATTGTGTATGGTAAATATCGGCTTAATGTCATGTGATATTTTGCTGCTGTTGTATATAAAGGTATGAGGCTGTCTGCCAGTCATTGCGTGAATGATATCAGGCATAAAGTCTCGATAGAAACTGTCCATTACAGCCTTACAGAAGAAAGCTATCTCCTCGCCATCATCGTAGAAAACCATAAAGTCCGTCACGGTGCAGATAGTATTCGTTGTCAATGAGAGTAGTAGGTCACGTTATCCTGCTTTAACTCGAAGAGTCCGCAGTAGAGGTTTCTCCAAGACAGACCTACATTGTGGTTGCAGAGATACTTAGCAGAGTTCTATACTGTTCACCGATATCACTGTAATAAGGCATCATAACTCTTACGTCATAGTCACCCCTTGCAGCAAGTGCCTTTGGAAGACTTCCAAGAACCTCTCCGAGGTACGCCTGTGGCAGCAAATGGAAGAACCTCAGAGCCCACAAAAAGTATCTTCTTCTTTTCAGGAGCAGCCTGTATTTGACTTTTTAACTTCTTTGGTGATTTCTTTATTAATCATAGCAACCACCTGTTCCATCAGTTATCCTTTGTTTCTTTTTACCTCTGCTTTCCTTCGTCCTCTCTAGCAGGCTCTTCCACCTCAGCGCTTCTTTCACGGTACTCTCTTGGCGAGCTCTTTTTGTCTCAGCCTTTTTCGTCCTCTCTTGGCAGGGCTCTTCCACCTCAGCGCTTCTACGGTATCTCTTAGCAGTCTCTTTTTACCTCTGCCTTTAGAAGCAGCCGCCGCAGCAGTGACTTCTTCTCAGCCTTAACTTCCTTATCTTTAGCTTCTTTTATCACGGTTTCCTTTAGTTTCTTCTTTAGGCTCCTTCTTCTCTTTATCCTCAGCCTTTTTCGTCCCCTCTTAGCAGGCAGCTTAGCGTCATCTTCAGCCTTTTTCGTCCCTTCTTAGCAGGCTTAGTGTTATCTTCAGCCTTTTTCGTCCTCTCTTAGCAGGCTTAGCGTCATCTTCAGCCTTTTTCGTCCTCTCCTTACAGGCTTATAGTTTCTACAGCCTTACTTTCTTTTTCAGAGAAGGCTTTAACTTCAGCCACAGGCTTGGTTTCTTTGCATGGAGCATCTGCCTCAGCCTAGCCTGGCTCTTCCTTTTTCTCAGGCAAAAACCATTACTTCAGCCTGTTCTTTAACTTCTTTTTCGGCAGTCTTTGCAGCTTCTTGTCTGTTTCTTTATCCTTAAGCTTCTTTCCAGCCATATTGACCTCCCTTTATATATGGTTACAGAGCCCGAAAGAAAACCTATCGGACTCTTTAAGTTATTTAGAGTACGGAGTTTTTATCAATAAAGAACGGATGTCCCTCACAACCACTTAAGTATCTTCCGCCACGAACCACTACTCGCTTGTCCATCACAAGGTAGTCGATAGCAGAATTCCTCTCAAGTACACAGTCCTGCATAACTATACTGTTGCGGATAACAGCACCCTGAGCTACACTTACATCTCTAAAAAGTATGGAATTCTCAACTATACCATCTATACGGCAGCCGTCTGCGATTATAGAGTTTTTAACTCTTGCATTTGGGCCGTACTTGGTAGGAGCGGAGTCCTTAACCTTTGTATACAGGGTAGCTTGCGCTGTGGAAAAAGCTGCTGACGGGCATCCCTGTCAAGGAGAGCCATATTAGCCTCAAAGTAACCGGCAAGTGTATCTATACAGGTAAGATGTCCGTATATTCATAGCCCATACCCTTAAACTTCTCAAGGCGAGGGTGCACATTATATCCTTGAAAGGCTCACTGTGCCATATATAAGAGAGTCACGCACAAGATCCTTAAGCAGCTGACTGTTAAATACCCATACATTAAGGGAGAAATTCTTCTTACCGCTTATGGATTTCTGAACCTTAAGATCGGTAATTCTTCCTTCAGCGTCTATTTCAAATATGCTGCTAGGGGCGCTCTATATTTCTTGTTGATTTATTCTGCATATACACCTGTGATATCCGCACCTGAACTCTGTGGAATTCAAAGAATCTTATCAAAAGGAAGATTACATACTATGTCACAGTCTGACATAATAAAATAATCCCTCATCTACCATGCTCTATAAAAAGGTAACTGAATTCTGAAGAGCCTCAAGCCTGTTGGTATAAAAGTGGTCCACTGCTTGCCCTCACCAAAAGGAGAAAGGATGATAACACTTCCATCTTGCAAGATCCCAGTCTTTTGCCTGAGCCTACGTGCCTATAAGACTCTGGTAGTTGGACTTGTAATCGCCTACCTTGGTTATGCCGGCATTTACCATGTTGGAAAGAACAAAGTCAATCAGTCTGTATCTTCCGCCAAACGGAACAGAAGCCATTGTAGCAGTACTGGTCAGTTGTGAAACATTTTTAATCATGAATATTCGAAAAACTAAACCCGCTGTTGCCATATTAACCTCATTTCTTATCTTTTATTTAATATCTTCTTCAACCATAACACCTGCTTCAACCTGTTTTCCTTCGCCAACTGTTGCGTTTTGCACCTACTACGGTAATATCTTTTAGGGGTCATTCTCACCCTATAACTGCGTTATCACAGATATTTGCAGTCTGCATCAAAGTATGCTGTGGTTAATCTCGCATTTTCGCCAATCACTACATTGTAGCATGATGACGCTGTTTCTATAATGAGTGCCCTTTCCTACCTTGATACCGGAGAAAAGAACGGGTTGATAACGGTACGCTTCTATATCGCAGCCCTCTGCTATGATGGAATCCGAAATCTTAGCATCATTACCGATGTACTGAGGATTGAGAGGGTTGTGGCGGTAAGATATCTTCCATCTCAGTGATCGAGAGAGGTCAAAGCTCAGGTGCTTCACCTAGGAGATCATATTTGCTTCCCAGGGACGGATGGTACCTACATCCTTCCAGTAAACCCTTGAACGGATAAGCGTAGAGTCCGTCCGTCTTCAATCATAAAGTAGGGATGATATTTTTCCGAAAGTCATTTGAGGACTTAGGATCCTCTTCACTCAGTATTAAGATAATTCCACAAGGATGTCTTTGTTAAATATATATATACCCATGGAGCGCTTCGTGCCCTTAGAAACTAGAGGCTTCTCGGCTAAATTCCACTATCTTGTCATTGTCATCTGTGGAAAGGATACCAAAACGCTTAGCATCTTCAAGAGTTACCTCAGTACAGCTATAGTTACATCCGCACCTTTTCTTTGTGGAATTCAGCATCTTGTTGTAGTCCATCTTGTAGATATGGTCACCTGAAAGGATGATTACATATTCAGGGGTCATATCTCTCTATAAAGTTTATATTCTGATATATAGCATTTGCAGTTCCCTTATACCAGTCAGCTCCCCTGCTCTTCTGGTATGGTGGGAGAATATGTACACCGCCGTAGTTGCGGTCAAGATCCCAGGAGAACCATTTCTATATAGTCATTTAATTCTAAAGGCTGATACTGTGTAAGTACGCCGACTGTGTCGATGTCCGAATTGATACAATTTGATAGTGGGAAGTCTATAATCCTATACTTGCTTCCAAAATACACCGCCGGCTTGGCAACTTTTTGGTAAGAGTATAAAAGCCTGCTTCCCTGACCGCCTGCAAGCAGCATAGCAAGGCACTCTTTTTCTTAACATAGAAAAACCTCCTATTTATTATTATACGATTACAACCGCAGCTAGAAGGTGGAACGGTAATGGAAATATAATTCTCTTTTCCATTTTACCTCTCGCCCTTTTTGGGCGGTGAGCTTACACTTCATTTAAGAGACCGCTTCCGCCATATGTAACATCATCTGTATTAAAGACCTCTTTATAAGGTTTTTCTTATCGACACCAATGTAGTAATTCTCTCTGGTTACAGGAGAGAAGTTGATTACAAATATGATTTCTCTGCCTGATTTAGCCACTTCTCTGTGTGGAAATGATATTGTGGTCTGCATCATCAGGATTAATCCACTCAAAGCCTGACCAGTCATCCTCGATTTCCCATAGAGCTTTGTGTTCGAGGTAGAAATGATTCGCATCCCTTACAAAGTCGTGAAGCTTGCGGTGGGATTCAAAGTCTAAGAGATTCCAGTCGAGTTCTTTAGTAAAGTTCCATTCATCAAACTCACCAATCTCGCAGCCCATAAAAAGTAAGCTTCTTTCCCGGATGACTAAGCATATACATAAGGAAACCTCTAAATCCGGCAAACTTCTGGTTATAGTCTCCAGGCATCTTGTTTAGCAGGGAACCCTTTCCGTACACCACCTCATCATGTGAAATAGGAAGTATATGGTTCTCAGAATAAGCATATATCATAGGGAAGGTCAGTTTCTGATGTTCATATTTTCTAAAAATAAGGGTCAGTCTTTATGTATGAGAGACTGTCATTCATCCAGCCCATATTCCACTTGTAGTGGAAGCCAAGACCTCCGCTTTCTGTAGGACGGGGTAACAAGAGAGCCAGGCAGTAGATTCCTCTGCTATCATGATAGTGCCTTTCGCTCTTTGTAGCAATAGCGTGGTTCAACTTCTGTAAAAATGCTATGGTATGAATATTCTCGTGTCCTCCGTTTTCGTTAGGGCACCACTGTCCATCAGGTCTGTCATAGTCAAGGTAGAGACAGCAGCTACAGCGTCTACACGTATTCCGTCTATGTGGTACATCTTAGCAAACATCATTGCGCTTGATACGAGGAATGACTGTACCTCAGCCTTGCCAAAATCAAATATGAGTGTACCCAGGACTTGTGCTCACCCCTTAGTGGATTAGGATCTTCGTAAAGTGGAGTGCCGTCAAATCTTGCAAGGGCAAAATCGTCTTTTGGAAAATGTGCAGGAACCCAGTCGATAAGGACTCCAAGTCCTGCTTTATGCGCCTTATTTACAAAGTACATAAAGTCAGCAGGAACGCCGTATCTGGAGGTCACTGAAAAAAATATCCGTTACCTGATATCCCCAGGAGGCAGGGAAAGGATGTTCTGTTATGAGCATAAGCTCAAGATGTGTATATCCCATATCTTTTACATAAGGGATAAGTTCATCCGCCAAATCACGGTAATTAAGAGGATTGCCGTCTTCGTGCACCTTCCCAGGGAGCCTACGTGGACCTCATAGATGTTCATAGGAGCAGGCTTAAATATGTCTGCTCTATTTTTAAGCCACACAGCGTCAGACCACTTAAAGCAGTCATCCATAAAATATACCTTGGAAGCAGTTTTGCCCGTCAGTTTCACTGTGGAATGCATAAGGGTCTGCTTTGTAATGTGTTGAATAGTCCTGGTGGGTGATTGCGTATTTGTATGCGCTGTATTCGGGTACATCAGGGATAAAAGGCTTCCCATACTCCCCTCAGCGATATGCTCACAAGGGGAAGCAGATTCGTTCCAACCGTTAAAATCACCGACTACAGATACATTTCTGGCATTTGGAGCCCATACTCTAAAAACTACCCCATCTTTTTCTCTTGGTAGTTTTGTGGGCACCAAAATATTCATAGGCAAAGTAATTCTCGCCCTGCTTAAAAAGCTGTAGTTCTTTTGGAATTCTTTTGACTTTTGATTTTGACCATACTTTGACTCTCCTTTAGTTAATCCTCAAACTATTCACCTTAGCGTCAGGCAGCGGTTAGAGAATGTATATAGATGTCACGGATGAAGTAGTTTTGGAAGCTTTTTAACAACCTATAAATCTATTAATAATGGTTGCAAAAAGTGAATATACCTTTATAGTTATTATACTTATAAATTGGATTATTTACAAGGTTTTTCATGCGTTTTATCTAAAAATATCAACAAATTTAAACTTTGTGTATAATAATTACAAGAATGAAGACAATATTAGAGTTTATACAAAATGATTTGATGAATTATCGCGGTCAAATGCTGTATTTTTAGGATATTGTATTTTCAAAAACAAGGATTATGGATCAATAATCCTACGGCATTTTGCCTGTGAGAGAATTGATTGTTTTGATGAAGCAATTTTAAAATAAAGGTTATAGAATAAATAATTTTTAGAGTTTAGACAGGAGGAAGAGATGTCGTACACTGCTTTATATAGAAAAGTTCAGACCAAAGGGATTTGATGAGGTAAAGGGACAGGACCAGGTGGTGACTGTACTTAAAACCAGATTAAGCACGACAAAATCGAGGCATGCTTAGATGTTCTCAGGAACCAGGGGGAACAGGTAAGACCAGTGTGGCTAAGATATTTGCCAAGGCTGTAAACTGTGAAAATACAGTAGATGGAAGCCCTTGTGGAGTCTGTGATACCTGTAAGAAGATAGGAGAGGGAAGGACTCTTGATGTGATAGAGATAGATGCCGCCACCAACAATGGTGTAGACAACATGCGTGAAGTCATAGAAGAGGTGAAATATTCCCCTACAGATACAAAGTACAAGGTCTATATCATAGACGAGGTGCATATGCTCCCAAGCGGAGCCTTTTAACGCCCTTGCTAAAACCCTCGAAGAACCGCCTGAATACGCTATCTTTATCTTGGCGACAACTGAGCCTCACAAGGTACTTCCAACCATCAAGTCAAGATGCCAGAAGTATGACTTTAGGAGGATATCGGTAGAAACAATATCTGAGAGACTTAAAAGAGCTGATGGATAAAGAGGGAATACCTGAAGAGGAGGCACTTAAGTTTATCGCAAGGGAAGCGAGACGGCTCTATGCGTGATTCCCTCAGCCTCCTTGACCAGTGCCTTTCATTTTCATTTGATGAGACTCTAACCTATGACAAGGTCTTAGAGGTGCTTGGCTCAGTTGATACCGACCTTTTTAACAAGCTCTACATTGCCATAGTAAGGGAGATGTGCCTACCTGTATGGATGTGGCAGAGGAAAATATCTATGAGCTAGCTATGATATATACTAGGTTTGCCCTTGATTTTACCTGGTATTTTAGGAATCTGCTCTTACTAAAGGGTGTCAAAGTCGGCAGCGGGGAGGATAGAGATAAGCTCTGATAAGCTTGCAGAGCTTAAAGAGGTAGCAAAGATAGGTGAGGAAAATGATTTGTACAGGTACATAAGGATATTTTCCAAGCTATCCTCGGATATTAAGTACTCTACCTCAAAGAGGGCTGAGCTTGAAATCGCCCTTATCAAGCTATGCAGACTGGAGATGGAGGAAGACAGGGAGAGCCTTATTGCAAGGATAAATAAGCTTGAAACTATTATTGAAAATGGAGATTTTACTGCACTAAAGAAGGTAGAGCTACCGTCAGAAGCAGAGGAAGTTGTTGAAAATGAGCCTGAGGAGGCAGCAAAGGCTCTGCCTGATGACATAAAGAAGATAGCGGCTTCATTTGGCAGCATTAGCAGTACAAAAGAGGTAGTTCAGCCGTTAAAGACTGTACTAAACAACGCATGGCCTATATTATCAAGAAAGTGGCAACCTCTTTGTGCTTATGGTAAATGAGCCATTTGACAAAGAATGAGCTTGACAAAGAGGAAAACCCTGAGCTGATAAAAGAAGCTGATTGCTGAAAAGCTTCATGTATCCGTGGAGATTAAGTGCAAATTCGAAAAAGAAGCTAAGCAGGTGGGCGATGTAAGGATGACAGGATTTGACAAGGTTGCCCCGGGATTATTGACATATGAGGATTAAGGGAGAGGTATATGATATAGAACTTATCAAAGAGCAGGCAGAGAGACTTAGCAGAAGTATAGAGGGGCTGTCTCCAGCCCTCTAATTATCACATATGTATAGCCTTTCTTTATTTAAAAATATTGAGCTACTTTTTCCAAAAATAATGCACGTACAAAACAGCAATAACTAAACATACAATTAAAGTGCAGAATCCAATTTCCTTTGATACTAAGTCATTCCCATAAACGGGAAAATTAAACTATAGCACCTGTATAAAACAGAAAGATAACACCAAATAAAACACCTAAAATTAGCTTTCTTTTGTAATATTCATAAAAGTATTCTCCTTCCAAATTTTGGTACACAAAACACTATACCTGTCGGATTTCTTCTCTTAGTTTTACTATAACACTTAATAATTAAATACACAATATGTTTTGTAAATATTATGAATCCGTGAAGTTAAAAATTTAACTCTGATGAAAAATGCCCACGCTACCGTGGCTTATTAAAAAGTTTTATATTTTTATTACAATTCGCCTGTAAGGTGAAGCCATATCATGATATAATAGTCCTGTAAATCAATGGTTTCGGGAGAAAAAAATATCATGAATCATAACCGTCATATTACACTTGAAAACAGTAACATAATTGTTAAATATACAAACGAGTGAATCATTCCTGCAAGTACCTTTTGGCGGTCAGTAAGGGCACATTGCTTTAGCAAAAGCAATTTCACCCCCAAAAATAAAAATTAGATTTAGATAATTATATTTTTAGAAAGCGAGGAATATTATGGAAGTTTGGAAAAGAATATCGTAAGGGAGAGATTCCGAAAGGAAACTACAAAGCAAAGGTTATTTGCGGAGATTCAAATTTTTGATTATAGAGTTAAGAAGCAAAGAGAATAGGCTGATTCTTGATTTTGGAATTACTGAGGCTGTAAGGATATTTGATAGAAGACTTGTAGATTTGGATATGTATGAGAATATTAGAAGGACTGAAAGAGGATAATTTTTCAAAATGTTATATATGAAGTTGAAGATGGAAAATATCTTGAAGATATTAAATTGTATTCAGGTGGTAATTTTAACAGATATACTATAAAACAATTCACTATAGTTACAGAGAATTTATATATTGATGTTATTTTATGAATGGGAGCCTCATTTTTAACCAGAGTATATGAACTTAATTAACAGTATGTTAAAAAGGTAGATGGATTATGGAAAAATTGGAAAAATATATCGTGAGGATGAGATACCTAAAGATGTTTATATTGGGGATATCTCCTATGCAGAGGATAACAATCCGGTAATAAAACTTGAGAATTGGCATAATGGCAGAATCATAAATTATATTAAATTGGAATTTAAGAATATGTATTCTGTCAGAGTATTTGAGGAAGCGCAAGGCATTAAATAAAAATTTTTGAAGATATAATGAAATTCAAGCCTGATCGTCGCAAGAATGTAATCTATGAAGTAGAAGATGGGGATTATGCAAAGGAAGTAAGAAAAAATAGTCGGGAAAACTGATAGGAACAAAAGGTTTATCAATATGTAATAATGACAGAAAATTATTTTTGAAATTGTGACAGCTTCGGAGCCTGTAATTACTATGATGGAAGAAAAAGGCAGAGAAGGAGGCATATTTCAGATATTGGGAGAATTATAGGTTGAATAAAGTTGATTTAATATTCAAACACCTTGAAGAGCCCGTTTATATGTCAAAGGATGAAAGTCATCATGAGACAGGCGTAGAATTTACAGAGGGAGAATATCATTATAAATATCTTCTTGGTGACGGACTTGAGCTTATAGACAAGGAGAACAAAAACATCTGCATAGATGATGGGAACTACTGGTCTGTGCTTACCATTGATAAAGACGGAGTAGTAGATAAAGAGATAGAAAGCTCCTCAACACTCCTTGAATACGGCATTTTTCCATAAAATGATGGAAGTTGTACCGGATAAAGAAGAATCAAAGATATTTAATGCAGACAAGGACAAACAAGCTGTGTGTATGCTTAGCTTTAATGAAATAAAAGGACTTCACATTGCAACCGTAGCCTGGTATAAGCCTCGATGGAGAACTGTATAGATTCACGGAAAATGATTTTGGCAGTTATGAAGAATCGGATGATGATAAGGTTATGCTAAGGTTCTGGCTGGATATAGACCAAATAGACGAAACAGACTTTGGCAACTGGAAAAGTAAGAGCATTTCTTGATGGTGAAATGATAAAAAGAGGATGATATAATTATCTCTGGTGATGGGGTAAAATAAAATTGGAATATGAGGATTAAGGGAGAGGCATTTCTTCTCTTAATACATTGAGAAATAACCTAACATCCTTTGCATCTAGAATAAGGGAAAAGTAATGGAAGATAGTGTAGATATAAATAGATTTGATAGCTTTGATGAAATGAAACAGAAATTAGGGAGAAAAAAACCGCTTATTTTTGCGAAGAAGAACAGAGTAGATATGCAATAATAAGTATAGGTGATTCTTTTGAATTTGGTCTAGACTTATAATAGTTTATGGTATAGACCTAATGTTTGAATTTGATGATATAAATAATGTCTGCTATAGGAGCAGGGCGGAACCTATTGCTGATTGATATAGAAAAATAAGGAGATATTATTTAATAAACTGTTATTTTCGCCTATACTGGATGTAATAAACATTGAGAATACTATTTATGTCATCTGTGATTTAGAATTAATTTTGCTATAGTGATAAGAAAGAAAAATGGAAACTTGGATTTAGAAATTGATTACAAAATTATAAATTACTCGAAGATGATAGATTATGAGCTTGATTGTGAAGAGATGAATGGATTATAAATCTATCGGATGGAACTGTGGAGTAATATGGTCTTGGTGGTTATTAATTACTTTGATGATATAGAACTTATAAAATAGCAGGCAGAGATTTAAGTAGAAGTATAAAGGGCTGTTGCTCCAGCCCTTTAATTATCTACAATATGTATAGCCTTTCTTTATTTAAAAATAATGGCTTACTTTTTCCAAAAATAATGCAAGTACAAACAGCAATAACTAAACATATAATTAAAGTGCAGAATCCAATTTCCTTTGATACTAAGTCATTCCCCCATAAACGGGAAAAAAATCAAACATAGCACCTGTATAAAATAGAAAGATAACACCAAATAAAACGCCTAAAATTAGCTTTCTTTTGTAATACTCATAAAAGTATTCTCCTTAAATTTTTAGTACACAAAACCACTATACCTGTCGAAATTCTTCTTTTAGTTTTACTATAACACTTAATAATTAAAGACACAATATGTTTTATAAATATTGAAGCAGAGATACAGAACTTACTTTTAAATTCACCTAGACAATTTACTTCCCCCTGCATTATTGACATATGAGGATTAAATGAGATAAACTATAGTATATGCCTAACTAGGGCTTAAAGGGAAAATATCTTCCCTTAATAAGAAGAATAGTGATAAGAAAGGAATAAACAAAATGGGAAAAAAGGTGGATTTCGGGTGGTGGAATACCGGGAGGAATGGGAAATATAATGAAGCAGGCTCAGCGCATGCAGAGACAGATGGAAGAAAAAGCAGAAAGAAATGGAGACTAAGGAGTTCGAGGGAACTGCAGGCGGCGGTAGTAGTTACAGTCAGATTAAACGGCAAGAGAGAAGTGCTTGGAGTTAAGCTTGCAGAGGAAGTTGTTGACCCTGAGGATATCGAAACCTTAGAAGACCTTGTTGCGGCAGCAGTAGGAGAAGCTCTCCGCAAGGTTGAAGAGGCAAGCAGTGCTTCTATGGATCAGATTACAGGTGGACTTGGCGGCTTCGGCGGAGGATTTCCTTCTAAATGGAATACTATGGAAAACAGGTTAATAAGTTAGTTGAAGAACTTGCAAAGCTCCCTGGGATAGGACCAAAGACTGCAGGAAGGCTTGCATTTCACATCATCAGGCCTGCCAAAAGAAAATGTAGAGGCCTCTAGCGGGAGCAATAAGCACAGCCAGAGAAATGTCTGCTATTGTAAGGAATGCCTTACGCTGTCAGACTCTCCTATCTGCCCCTATCTGTGCGGATAAAGAGAGAAACCACAATATGATAATGGTGGTTGAAAATGTAAGGGACTTAGCTGCTTATGAAAAAGACAAAAAATATGACGGAGTTTACCATGTCTTACATGGTGTGATTTCTCCGCCTTAGGTATAGGGTCCCGCTGATATCAAGTTAAAGGAACTTATGGTAAGGCTTCAAAACAATGACGTGGAAGAAGTAATAATCGCTACCGGCTCAAGCCTTGAAGGCGAGACTACCGCTATGTATATAAGCAAATTGATTAAAACCCAACGGGAATCAAGGTGACTAGGGATAGCAAGCGGTGTGCCGGTAGGGGAGACCTTGAAAATGTTGATGAAGTAACCCTGCTTCGTGCATTTGTCGGCAGAACAGAACTTTTTAGAGATAGCAGAGCTGCTGTACAAGTACAGCAGCTCTAGCATTTGAATGAGAGGGGAAGATGAAGTATTTCTTTTGGGGAAAGTTTTTCTTCATCTACAAGACAAAGTATATAGGTTAAATGTGTTTACTTTGTGTTCAAAATTATTAAAAATAAGAAGTTTAATTAATATATATTTGACAAAGCAGTAAAAAGATCTTAAAAACCTTGTCTTTAAAAAGACTGAGGTAGTGCCTTTATACAATTAATCTGATATACTTATGTATGTAAATCACTGCAAGAAGATGTATAACAGGGTGACATATACTTATGGCATCCACATCATATTATTATAAGGAGAAATGGTATGACTAATAACATTCTTAATGAGGGCAGAGATACTCTGCTAAAGATTTTCGATGAAGTAAAAGACCTTAACCAGAATGAACTTAGGGAAAAAGAATTGGTTGCAGCAGAGGACAGTACAGAAAGGGCGCTTGCCGATAAAGAAAAGGCTATAGCGAGGGAAATAGCTGATACAACCAAGAAAAGACGTGATGAGATAATAAAAACCTTTGATACCGAAGAAGATAAACTTAACAGCTTATTAAAGAGAACTAATCAAAAGCGTGAAAAATACAGAGACGGTAAGGTATCAGAGCGAATAAGTGCGGAAACAGCCGAATTCTACGAAGCAAATGAGCAGATTAAGGCAGAGACAAAAAAGCTGTATAAGCAGAACAAGACACCGGGCTTCTTTAACTCAGGGATATTTTATACCTTGTTTACGCCGGGGAGCCTTGGAGACTTTTTGTGCTGTCTTCTTACCTTCGTATTTTTCTTTGCAGTTATACCCGCTCTTATCTGGTATTTCCTTCCAAAGCCTGTAACCACGGCTACCATAGGACTTATCTATGTGGCTTGTATACTGGTATTCGGCGGTATATATATGATTATCTTTAGGACTGCAGGCACTAAATACAGAGAAACAATTGCGGCAGGCAAAAATGCAAGATGCAAAATAAGAAACAACCTAAAGGTAATTGCAAAAATAAAAAAGAGCATAAGAAAAGATAAGGATGATACCCAGTACGGTCTTGATGATCTACAATGCACAGATTGACGATATAAAGCTTCAGCTTGACGACCTTGCCGCAAAGAGAGTAGAGGCACTTAAGGTATTTGATGAGAGCACTAGGCAGGTAATAACCGATGAAATAAAAAATACACATCAGGCTGAGGTAGATGCATATAAGAGCAGGCTTTCAGGTGTTATAACCGATTTGTCGGGAATAAGAGACTACATAAAGCAAAGAAGACTCTACATTGCAGAAAACTATGAAGTATTTTTGGGTAAGGAATATGTAGATGCCGATGCGCTTAAGAACATTGTTGATATAAGTGAGAAGAATCCTAACGCTACCATAGCGGAGGTAATTGAGCTAAGTAAGCAGCCGGTATCCGAGAATTGAAAGGCAGTGAATAATGTCCGATTATAAAGAGAATGAAAATGATTTAACAAATGACAGGGATTTGAATGAAAATAATATGACCATATTCTTGTCATCTCCTGAGGATGAGGAATTTGAGCCTGACGAGGAGCAGACATCATCAGGCAGTAAAAATAAGGATAGCCATATTAATCTTAATTCTGTTGCAGTTGCAGGCTTTGCCACAAAGAGTCTGTTCTTTAGCAAAAAATTATATAAGAGCTATGAGGTTTCTGCCCAGTCAGCAAAAACTCTGCCTGAGGATGCAGGCTACGCCACTGATTATGGCAAACTGCTCTCTTACAATAGCGAAGGTATATCCATTTATAACGAAAAAGCTGAGATAGAGTGGAATGCTGCCTTAAATATGACAAATCCAAAGATTACAGTTAATAGCGGTTATGCTGTGGTTGCTGACATTGGTGGAAGAAATATCCTTGTAGTGAATCATAAGTCTGTGCCTGCAGCTCAGGTAAGCCTCACTATGCTTAATGACATACTTCTACCGACATATCGGAGCAGGGAGAGATTGCGGTACTTATGCAGGATGAGAAAGGGTTATGACATCCAGTTAATCAATCCATTTGATAAGAATAACAGTCTTAAGGCTGAGATAAAGACCTATTCAAAGGATGATGGATATGCGCTTTCCCTTGCTATGTCAAAGGATGGCTCTAAACTGGTAACGGAATATGTAAAAACCGAGAACAATGAAATAAAGTCTACCCTCACCTTTTATAACTTTGACAAGGTCGGTGAAAATTCGAATGCGGACAGAATAGTGGGAGTCTTTCCTTTTGAAGATACCATCTTTCCTAAGCTAAAATTTGCTGACAACAATACAGTCTGCGCTTATGGCGACAACAAGATAGTGTGTTTTGCAGCCAAAAAAGAACCTGAAATCCTTTGGGAGAAGAAGGTGGCAGGGAAGATTGAAAGGATAGTGGAGGATAAGAACGGCTTTGCCATTCTGGTAGATGAAAGTGGTCTTTTACAGGCAAATACGGGCGGAGTGGCAAGTGATTCTGCTATAGAAGATGACTACATAGACAGTGATTATCTTACGGGAGAAGCAGATAGCAATAGTAAAATAGTACTGTATTCAATGCATTACAGCGGGGGCAGGGGCTTATAGTAAAGAAGTGGATATCAATCCAAAGGGAATGAGCTATAATGACGGTGAGATAGTGCTCTACTCTGATACCAACTGCATAATCTTTTGACAGTAACGGAAATATAAAAATTTAAGAACAAGTTCAATGACGGAATAATAAGCTTTTACTCAGGCAGCGGCAGAACCAGGTATTATGCCATTGTAGGGAAGAAGCTTAAGGTTATGAGACTTAGTGAATAGGATGGAGGATGAATGTCTAATTTTGTACTGATAATGGTGATTGTCATATTTGCTCGGCTCGCTTTTTACTTAGGCAGCAGGAGAGGCCTGGTGAGGACGGTCTTCGGGCTGTTTCTCCTCTGTAGTTGTTCTCCTTGCAGGCACTGTGATTTCGCCTGTTATAAGCAATCAGCTAAGAAACAATGAGAAGTTTTTTTAATGCCATTTCTACAAGGATAGAAAAGTCCCTTGAGAATTATGGTAAGAGCGAGGAAAAGAAAAAAATACAGGAAAAGCCTGAAAAAAAGGCTGAGACAAAGAAAAAGGATAAAAGCATAAAAAAAGGTGAGAGCGGTATAAGTATGGATGAAATATATCTTCCTTACAAGATGCTTACTGAGAACAAGGCTGTAGAAGAGATTGTCTCAGATATACTTAAAAACGAACATATAAAGAAGGCAAAGGAAGACATACAAAAAGAGGTCAACCACAGAGTTGCCATCTACCTTACAGGGATAGTGATTAACTCAGGAACTTTTATTGCGGTGTACTTTCTTTTAAGCGTAGGTCTCTTTTGTGTTTGGCAGGGTACTTAATATAATAAGCAAGCTCCCTGTCCTAAATGAGCTAAACCGAATGGGCGGAGGAATTGTCGGTATCTTCCAGGGCTTAGTTATAGTATGGCTGATATTTACCCTTATGATGGTATTTATAGACAAGCCTTTCGTTCAGGAGGCAATGGAGCAGATAGAAAATAACTCTTCTTAAATCTTCTGTACGAATCCAATATAATTGCCAAGTTCATCGGACTTAAGTAGGAGGGGGAAATGAAAGAAGATTATTCTTTTTGCTATGATGTCAAGGCTAAAGTACATCAACCGCTGGGCTTTGATGAGAAACTCCAGAGAAGAAAAACCTAAGCGAGCATTCCCTTGAAGTAGCCCTGTCTCTCACGCCCTTTGTACCATAGGAAACAAGAGGTTTGCATAGATGTTAAATGCTGACAGGGCAAGCACTCATAGGGCTTTACCACGATGCAACAGAGATAATTACAGGAGATATGCCTACTCCTGTGAAGTATTTTAACAGTGATATAAAGAGCATTTACAAGGAAATCGAGCATACCGCCTGTGAGAAGCTTCTCTCCATCCTGCCTGAGGACTTAAGGGATGAATACGAGGAGATATTAGAGCCATCAGATGAGTATAGCTATGAAAAGGCTCTGGTTAAGGCTGCAGACAAGCTTTCAGCCTATATCAAATGTCTTGATGAAAAACAGGCTGGGAACAATGAGTTCTTACAGGCTGAAAAGGCTACATTCAAGGCTGTTAAGGAGCTTAACTTAGAAGAAGTGGAGATATTCTTAAGAGAATTTATGCCGGCTTATTCAAGGACCTTGGATGAAGCCTGTCTGCTTTAGGAGGTTGTTTTGTTAATAAGAGATTTTAGGGCTTGTGACAGGGAAGAAATATTTAAGATGATGAGGGTGTTCTATGATTCTGATGCTGTGCTGCATACAGCCTCAGATGAGATTCTCTATAGGGACATAGATGACTGTCTTTCAGACCTGCCGTATATAGAGGGCTATGTAATCGAAGAAAATGGAGAGATTGCAGGCTATTCTATGGTTGCAAAGAGTTACACCACGGAGTACGGAGGCCTCCTCATATTCATAGAGGATTTGTATATCAAAGAGGACTTTAGGGGGCTTGGTATAGGCAGCAGCTTCTTTCGCTTCATAGAAGAAAAGTACAAAGGACAGGCTGTGAGATACAAGCTTGAAGTCGAAGAAGAGAATGAAAATGCCATCTCCGTATATGAGAAACGCAGCTATAAAAAACTTGGATATTTTACAATGAGCAAGGAAGTGTAGGCTTTCTTGCTTTTATATGCCTTTGTGAAACATATCCAAATCGGTCTTTAAGTCAGTTGATTATTGAACAGTTTTAATATATGATATGACTATAAACCACCAGAGTAAGGAGGTATTATAGAATGGTTAATCCTGGGAGCCAAATACCAATGTCTGACATGGAAAGGAAGTCAGAAAGTAATAGCAAAATAATCATACACCGGTTAATATGTATCATAACAATTCTTCCACTTGTAGTCACTGTATGCCTGCCGCCATTCACCAGTAGTAAAGTTCCGTTACATTACGATGCATTAGGAATTATTAATCGATGGGGAGCAAATATGAACTATTACTATTTCCCTATTGTTATAATTGCCTTTTGGTTATTTTATACGTACAATGATAAATTTGAGTTATAGATACTTAGGAAAATACAAAAAGCTGAGAAAAATTTTTACTCACCATCATTATCACAATTTCAATTCTAGCGATTATATTAGTAGACTATAATTGTCTTAGATTCTTGTATAAAAGTATTTAGCATAGGAAACTGAAAAAAATTTATGCTATTTAAAAACATATGCAAATAAGAATCTTCTACGATAATAAAGGATGGAAATCTCCAGGAGGAAATTCCATCCTTTTGCTTAATGGCTATATACATAAAAAAAGTCTAACATATGCTATCAGATGCTCAAATCCTCAGATACCATAATGAACTATACATTCACCGATTTGAATGGCTTCATCTACTTTATCTAGTAGCAGTTTTTAATTCTAAATTAATGTTTATATTAGTCAAAGACTCACTCTCCTTATACGCGTTAAAAAAATAATTGTTCTAAACTCTTCAAAAAGATTCTTTCGGTTATTATAGTAATTCCAGACTCATCTAAACCATAATAAGGGCTGCCATCTATGAGCATAGTTTTTATATTACTTATTTCATTGTAATAATGAGTCATTATGTAGTCGAAAGTGTCCATCCCTATAGAAATACAATTATATTTTTTTCGGGAAGATATTCGTAAGGAGAAGAATTCATAAATTCTTTAATATCCGGTATTATTCCAAAATCTATGCATAGTTACACTCAACTTTCTTTAATTATATCGTTTACCAAAACTAACTAGTTCACCCTGATGCTATTCCATTAATGCTATGAGAAATATGAAATGATACAAGTGTCAAAAAGTATAAAATTCTATGCATAGCTTGCTTACAAGAGAATTTATTATCTTTTGCACCCACATCATAATAATTTAAAAAGCATTTGATTTACAACGGACTTTAAAGTCCGATTTGTGTAAAAGTGTTAATTTGTAATTCTCCTTAACTTTTTTTCATTTGCCATTTTTTTAATACCTTTGTACCTTAAATAAACCTAGAATATAACTGAATAGCTAGTTACTATTAAATTTCATACCATAGGCACGAAAAAAAGTCTATGATCACATTAAGTTTTTTTACGGATTTAAAAGTAAAAAAACTATAGATATATTTTGAGTTTTTTTCGGTATAATATGAGTAAAGGTGAAGGAGGTAAGCGACATGATTATCCGGCCAAACTATATGAATACGCTAAGAACTTATCGGGATGCTCCAATTGTGAAGATATTAGCAGGAATCAGGCGCTGTGGCAAATCTACAATTCTAGATATGCTGCGGGATGATTTGCTTGAAAGTGGGGTTGCAACAGACCATATTATTAGTATGCATTATACATCTGAGGATTTTGACGATGGAATGACAGACAAAGATATGTATAACGGCATAAAGGTAAAAATGACCGATAAAGGGCGGTACTACCTCTTGCTGGATGAAGTACAGGAAGTTGAAGGTTGGGAAAAAAAGCGGTCAATAGTCTGCTTGAGAATGCCAACACCGATATTTATGTGACTGGCTCCAATTCAAAGCTGATGTCTGGCGAAATATCCACATACTTGACGGGGCGCTACATTTCCATTCCGGTTTATACATTATCCTTTGCTGAGTATTTGGAATTCAAAAAATCAGATTCCCGCTCTCCGAAGGAATTGTTAAACGAATACCTGAGATTGGGCGGTTTCCCCATTGTGGCACTAGGCAGCTTTGACGAACGTTCCTCCTATCAGATTGTAGAGGGCATCTATAACTCTGTTATCACGAACGATATTACAAAAACGGCACAACATTACGAACTTTGATTTATTTAACCGTTGTGTAAAGTATATCGTGGAAAATGTTGGCAAGACCTTTTCTGCAAATGCCATTGCAAAGTTTCTAAAAAGCGAGGGGCGTTCCCTGTCGGTGGAGGCTATATATAACTATCTGAGCTATTTAGAAAAAGGCGTTTGTTGTCTATCGCTGTCAGCGGTATGATTTTGCAGGGGAAATCTGTACTGAAGACACAGGAAAAATTCTATCTGGCAGATGCATCCCTAAAAATATTGCATTATGGGATTTAACCCGAAGTCAATCGCAGCTATGTTGGAGAATGTTGTATATTTTGAGCTGCGTCGTCGAGGTTATGAGGTATATATAGGGAAAAAAGAAACGAAAGAAATTGACTTTGTGGCAGTGCAGCGTGACGAGTGTATCTACGTTCAGGTATGCCGTAATCTGCCTGAGGAATCCGACCGGGAAATAGCCAATCTTCTTGCTATCAAGGATCACTACCCTAAGTATGTTGTGACATTGGATGAATTGGCCACTGGAAATGTAAACGGTGTAAAAATCGTACACTTAGTGGATTTTTTGCTGAGTCAAGACTACTAAATGACAAATATTCACCCCTTTTTCATAATGCAGAATTCAACGCAAGATGAGAAAGGACTTATATTACATAAACCTAAGCGTTATGTAAGCCAAAATAACAAATGATTGGAGGAATATTTGGTTCATTTTTAGGGAAAGAGGGAGGAAAAGCAATTGTTAATCAAATCAGCAGATAATAAATTAGATATTTTTGAATGTATATATTTTGGGAAAAATGCGGATGATTCTGAGTTTACGCTGTATTTGAATACTCAAAGTACCAGCTTAGTTGACGAATATAAATTATGGTTAGATATTCAAAGGGATATTTTTGTTAAGTATTATTCAGGATTATTATGTAATAGTACATTTGGACAAATCAATAGATAAATTAATGTCATTAAATCAGTTAGACAAAAAAATCGACAAACTATATTTTGTCACTCAAAATGAGATAGGAGATTATTTTATTGAAATCCCACCAAATGATATACGACTCTAACTGAACTAGTAAATGACAGCTTGGTATGGGAATGTGGGAATCTTCTAAAAATCGTCGCATTTAAGGATAGACCGACACTTCAAAAATAAAAACTTATAATTTTGAGAAAGCTGAAGTTGTCCTGCACTCATTTGAAGATAACCTAGGTTTTAATATTAAAAATTTGTGATATGAAGAATAATGAAGTTGTATTTTATAATAGAGTAGAGTATATGCTTAATAAATATCACATTATAGAGGGAGGTTACTATGGCTAATATAATTAAAAAAATATTTACGAGAAATTTATTACTAAAAATTGTAGGTTTAATATGAAAAATGCTGTCACATTCTATTTGAAGGTGACAGCAATTTTTAAGACATTCTTGCAATTATATATTATCCTCTCTTGCAGCTCTGTTTGCCCAAATGCTTTGCACAGGGTTAAAGCTGTATTAATAGAATTTTTGTACTCTTCATCACCTAACTTGCACTCGGCAAAGGCCTTACCGTAATACAGCACAGCCAAAGTATCGGAAAACATATTTTTTTTGCAGGAATTAATTCCTTTGTAGGTATAGTCAAGAGCTCTGATAAACTCTTCGTTTTTCCTGTAAATAGCTGCAAGATTATGACATATTCTCGGGTATATTTCATTATCTTCATCACACAGTTCAAAACAAAACGCCAATATATCTTTATATCTTTCGTGTTGTTCCAGTTTATCAAATACCAGGGCTACATCCATAAGTATCCTTATTTCCATTGATGAGAATTCATATTCTCTGTAATTATCCAGGGTGAAGCCGCTTAAAGTCTGTCTTATGGCGCTTGTATAAGCTTCTAATGCTTTTTGTATACTCTTTATTTTTTTATAATACTTGATACCGTGAAGAAATAATCTGAATCTGGTAATAATCATCCTGTAATACTCATTTTCAATCTCATCGCTCATCTCTTCAAGTATTTTTAATTCATTATCAAAATTCAAAGTTTCTTCATTTATTAGTTTAAGATCTACACCCTCTGCATTTTCAATAATATAGAATAGTCATTTATACGGCTCTCTATGATGGCTGAAACCAAATCAGTCTTGTAGATAACTGACAGAGCCTCAAGTGTTTCTAATTTAGGTATGACTTGCCCCTGCTCTGTTCTTCTTAAGGTTCTTTCATCCACATAAGCCATATCCGCTGCCTGTTTTTGTGTTAGATGCAGTTTTTCTCTTATACGTCTAAGTTTTTCTCCGAATACAACCAAATTATAGTACAAAAATTACTTGTCCTCCTTTATATAAACTTGTACTAATATATCTAAATCGGACTTTAAAGTCCGTTGATATTTGAATGGTTTTAATATATTATATGATTATAAACCACTGGAGTAAAGGGGGATTAAAAATGACAAGAATATACAAAAATATTAATGTTGCTATCTTTATGTACGCTTTGTCTTGTACCTTTTTGGCTCGTCCTGTATTACTTTATCAGGAAAGGGAGATAGAACTACTAAGTATTTTTGGCGCTGTTGTTTTGATTATTGAAAAGGAGGGCGCCTATGAAAATAATGAATGCAATGAGGTATAAGAATGGAGACAACAAAGAACGCCATATATAGATTGTATGAGTTCTATAATTCCTTTTTAGGAATAGGGAGTGTGAGGCAGATGAAAAATAAATATAAAATTATAATTTGTCTTGTTATTATAATTTTATCAGCAGTAATAATTTGTAAATTTGTTGGAACAAGAAAAACTGCAAAAATATACGTATGAGCAGTTAAATGCTTTATCTGCAAAGGAACTGTATGAAGTATTCATTGATAACGGACTAAAAGTAGACGAGGAACTAAAGACTTATATGTCAGATGAGCAAATAGCTGATATCGTGCTGAAAGGTCAGTTTGATATGATGATTCACGGACGCACTTCTTGCTCGCATTATATGTACAAAAGATTTGCAGAAGAAGTAGAAAGAGTTTATAAATTACTTGTTGGGGAACAATAGGTAAAGTTAAAATTTATATAAATATTATAACTGCTATGCTTATTCAATTGGTAAAAATAAAGTGGAGACAGCCTAATGGGATTGAAAATTTTGGATATAATTGCACTAGAGCAATTTCAGAAACTAGTAGATGAAGTTTTGAATGACTTGAATAATCTGGGCTATTATAGATAGTAAGGGTGAAAATCCTATTTGAGAGATTTCCACCCTTTATTACTATGGAAGATTTTTATTTACAGACTCTTTTCATTGTCTCTTCCATAAACTGAGATGGTGACATTATTTCAGGTTTATGTATATTAATATCAGAGAAATCCTTGTCTCCTGTTATTAGGATATCTATATCTTCAATGATTGCAGTATATAATACAGGATAATCTTTTATGTCTCTGATATAAAAACAAATCATTTTCTAACTCGTTTGAGTATAAACATATTCAAAGCTCATTAACATAAGTAATTTGTTGATAGCTTTTTCTTTTGATGGAAATTTTCTTTTAATTACTTGTTTTAATTCATCTACCACATATGAAGACAAGACAAGCTGATGATGCGTAAATATGTAGTTCATAATTGAGTTCATTTTAGTGCTTGGGAAAAAGAAGAGCAGAAAGTGAAAGACATTGGTATCCAACATAACTCTCATTTACCTTGCCCAACTTTCTTCTCTAAGTTCTTTTATCATCTTCATTATGTCATCATCATCTTTTAGCCCCACTCTTTCTGCTTCACCGAAAAATTCTTTTTGAGCTTCGCGTAAAGCATCCATTGAGGAATTGAGCATATATATTCTTCCCGCTTCCTCTACAAATAGGATTTTATCTCCATTTTTAACTCCTAGTTTTTGCGTATCTCAATTGGAATTGTGACTTGACCTTTCGAAGTAACTCTTTACTAATTCCATATCATTTCTCCTTTACAGTACATTGCATTCCTTACTTTTCCTTACCTATATTATAATGAAATTTGCCAATTTATCAAGCTAAAACTACGCTTACTACATTGGTACATTTGAAATGCGGGAATGGACAAACTTTCTCCTCCTTTCGTATGTCTTTGTGAAATATATCCAAATAGGACTTTGAAAGTCTGTTATATGAGTGGTTTTAATATATTATGAGATTATAAACCACTAGAGTAAAGGGGGATATGACAAGAAGATACAAAAATATTAATGTCGCTTTGTTATTCTTTAGGATTTCACAATAGCAGACTTTTTCTATTTATTCCTAAAGAAATGGATATACCAACAGGAAAGAAGGCAATATTTGTTGCATTTAGTAAATCATATCTGAAATTTGATGAAGATATTGTAAAGCCTGCTATTGATAGCGAGATTTATGAGCTACCAGAATATTATGAAGAAATGGATGATATCCTAAAAGGAATTAAGCCATATCCAACTATTAAAGGGTTATTTCAGAAAGGCGATTATAGATTGGTCGGTAATGGTTATGTAGTAACTATTTATATATTTGATGTTTCATCAGGAAAATAGCAGAGAAAATCTTACAGAGCTGGCTTTTTGACTCAGAAGGATACGCAGTATATGGATGATAGTAATGGCAAGAGTTATTTGCAAAGCTTTTGGATCTCGATAAAAAGAAAAAAGGCGGATAAACTAAAGCAAGAAATAAAAAGAACTGATAAAAGCAAAAAGGAATAAAGAAAACAATCATAATCTGTATTTT
>BNJT01001516.1_pt1 | contig 39938 bp, 74 predicted proteins | sample 8540491 | NCBI WGS metagenome assembly BNJT01 (sample SAMD00202455, study PRJDB9452) | human saliva metagenome | host: Homo sapiens | reverse complement strand
CCTGGCCGTGGTATCCGGAATCATTGCGGTAGCCGCCGTAGGACTTCACACATCCGGGAAGGCTGCACCAGACGGCGTGAGTACGGAGATCGACCCGGGTAAGGTCCGGATTCGTGCTCTTCGCCGAGGAGGACGAGCAGGTGCCGCCGGAGGAAGCACCCTCCGCGGACCCCAGGACCACCGGATTCGCTGGAGGAGGCGGACGGGGTCTCGGAGTTTCTTGGAGGTAGGCAGATCGGACTTCACCCAGCCTGCACGGCCTTTGTACAGGGAATCTGCTGCCAACCGTTCGAGGTGACGTTCGTTACCGTCACACGGCCAATAACCCGCATCGAGCGTGGTTCGTACGTCGTAATCGGATCCGGGTCCGGTGCGCACGTTGGCCGAGGATGCGATGTACATCCTCGCCTGTTTTCTCGCCGAGTTCGGAGGGGTCGAGAGGTCTTGGTTGGGGAAGCGGTGGCGGTGGCTTCCTCAGTGGGGGTTGCGGTCTCGGTTGGCGTTGCCTCGGGGGTTTCGGTCCGGAGTCGAGCGGCGGGGCCGTGCTGGTTTCGGTATCACCGGATGGGGATGCCGAGGCCAGAGGAGCGCGTTCTCCTCCGCGGCTCACGCGCCGGGTCGGTGGTTTCAGCTGGCTTGGGGCGGCGGCGCGTGTCGTTTCCTCTGCTCGCGGTGCGAAGGGAGCCTGCGACAACCAGGCCTGACAGCGCGATGGGGCCAGTACTCGCCAAGGATGCGCGGTCGCTTTGCCTCCGTCGACGGGAAGTGACGGCGGAAGGGGTGATGTCGAGGACGTCGTAGTCATCCTCCTCCAGGAAGGCGCGGCGTGCCTTTGCCATGGATCCCCTCATTTCTTAGAAATACCTGAACTTCTCTCAGGATAGGTTGTGGTTGCGGTTTGTACAAACGGTGCACAGCCGAACTGAGTGTCGGAAAGTATCATCCCATGTCCGAAAGTTCACGTCATCCCATCACCTCAATGTGGCTTCTGGGATGGTGCTGGCAGACGGTAGGCTGGAAGGCAGGCTTGGCGACGGGGTGTCGGCAGCTGTTGGGGTGAGATGGGCGTAAGCCCGCGGCAGACTACTCACCCCACGGTCCCGGCGTTAGGTGGTACAGGCGCCATGACACCCTGTGACCCTTCCCGGTAATCTGCACAAGACCCTCCTGAAAAAGGAAAACCGAATGAGATTCACCGACCTTGCGGGCGAGAGACTAGACGGCTCTGAGCCTGCTGCTGGCGACCTTGCTGGCCTTGGTTCTGCCGGGCCTCAACGCTCAGGCGGACCCGACCCCCACGCAGATCCAGAGCAACGTCGCCGTGGACACCACAGGTCATGTCAGTCAGGTGCAGGGGCTCCTGCTGGACAGTTCCGGACAGGGTGTGGGCGGTGGGCGGTTGACAGCCAGCGTCGCGGGGCAGCCGCTGCAAACCGTTGTCAGCAGAGGCAGCGAGTGCTTTCGTTGAGTTCAACGTTCCGGTCAGACAAAATTTCAGGCCCCAGGGGCTCGTCATCACCTATGCTGGGACGCCCAGCACGCCCCAACAGCACAGAACTCGCGGATTGAGTTTGCGAACCAGAGTGCAACCGCGGTCACTCCTGGAGACCGGAACCTGCAGAGCGCGACCCGGGGACATCGTCGAGGGTGATGGGCAGTGTCAAGGCCGCCACGGGTGGGCCGGTCTCGGCGCGCTGGTGGTTTCTCCTACGACGGTGCCGCGCTTGTCCGACTACACCCTCCAAACCGATGCGAATGGAAACTCTGACGGTTCCGTGGAGATCCCAGCAAGTGCCACGGTGGGGAGGGAAGCTGGTCGCAACCTTCGCCGGTGCCGCCGGTCTGCCGGCGGGTCGGCTGAGAAAAAGATCACCATTGAGGCCCTGTCGCCGAGAGCAGTCCGACTCAACCGAGGGAGAGCACGCAGGGAAACTGCTCCGCCGCCTCCTTCGCCGACGCCGCACGCGAGGCCCCATCGGCTCTGGGACGCCGTCTGCGGGGACTGCGCAGAGTGAGAATCGCGGCGATTCCCTGCTGTGGCTGCTCATCGGGGAGGCGTTGTCACCGTCGCGGCAGCCGCCTGAGTGGTGCTCGCCTCATCGTCCGGAGCCCGACGCAGGGAGGCCGACGAGGGGACGCTCTGTTGATCACTGGTGACGGAGAGCTGCTCGACGACGGGGAACTGCTCGACGACGAGCTCCCGGAGGATGCGATGGAATCTGAGCCAGAGCTCGGACTCAATGACTCGGACCGAGTGCGGTTCACATCCGAAGGCGATCAGGCTTTTCGCTCTGAGTGCCGCTCGAGAGGGCGTGTCCCAGCGGAGACGCGGACCATGCCGACTGGCTGGTTCCGTGAAGGTGAGGAAGCGTCGATGCCACTGAACCGCGACGTTCTCCAGGGAGGACTGGGACGATTTCACGGACTCGGAGATCACTCCAGGTCAGGCTGCGTGACGAGGAACCGCCACAGGGTTCGCAGCCGCGTCGTGGAGGCGATCCGAAACCGCGTCGCGGGATGTGAGGGAAGGTCGTCGGGACTCCTCGAGCCCCGCTGAATGCGGCCCGACGACCGTGGCGCGACCCTAGTTCGAAGGCTGCGGCAGCGGTCGCGGAGGGCTGCCAGGTCTCCGCCGTGAGGGCGTCACCGATCGGGTGCTGCCTACACACCGCGGGGAGCCTGCGCTCAGCCACCGCTTGGCCGTGAAGGGGATCAACCCGCCTCTCGGTATCGTCTTATCGATCAGTCCCATGTGTTGCAGGTGCTCCGGCCATGATGGGCCCCACGACCTCTGCGGGACGCAGCTGCACGCCGGTGACGGCATTGTCAGGGCGGTTGCCACCTCGGTGGGGGGTCATGGCGGTGGCGTAATAGGCGAGCGCGAGCGCTCCGCGATGGTTGCGATGTCCGGGTCACGAAGTCCGGGAGGATGAAATCGGCCCTTGTGTCGCGCCAGCGTTGCAGGGGCTTTCACCGCTCCGTGCACGCCGATCCTGATCCGTTGACCGTACAAGGCCACGAGTTCTTCGAGGGACGCGGAGTCGACGGGCAGTGACAGGTTCGCCACTCCTTCCTGGGCGAGCACCTCCACGACTCCGATAGAGTTCCTCGAGGGGGCGTCGCTGAGCAGGGGCGACGGTGCCGGTCAGGGGGTGCACCGAGACATGGTGGCAATCATGCCATTCGGGTGGTGATCCCACGGGAAGAGGCTGGGAGGTGGAACGACCGACGCGGGGATGGTGACCAGGTGCAGAAGGTTTCGATGGGCGCTGCTGGCTGTCCAAGATTCGGGCGTCGCCGGATTCTGCGGTGGTTCCGATGGCGACCGGGAGGTTGTGTGCCGGCGTCAAGCCCCGCTGTTTGGAGCCGGAGCGGTGATCCGGTCGTGATGTTGACCGCTCCGACGTGCGAAATCCGCCACTGACGAAGGTATGAAACGCGTCCTTGACGAAGGTGAATGCCAGGTGGGGACGACAAAGAGGATGGCAGGAAAGATTAATCACGGTTAACGCGGCGAGGCCAAAAGGATTATTCACGGTTAACGTGCGGGGGCGATTGGTTTCCTTTGTGAGACCGTAGTGCGGTAACGTATACTCTCGCCGAGCGCAGGAGACGTAGCCTGTTCCCCATCTGGGCAGCGGACATGACACCGGCTCCTGGCTAGCTGGGACCTAGGACGCCCGCGCCCGCCCGAACCCCATCGGACGGGCGCGGGCTCTCTCTACAGAGGACGCCCGCGGAATTCACGGTCGGTTTCTCCTGTGATGTGACGTCATTTCCACAACACCTTCCCCGTGCGCCCGCAGCTCTTGTGCGCGGACCCTCTGAGCTCAATCCATGAGCAACTGGCTGGGGACCTGCTGTCACGGATCTTTCCGCGACCTTCTGGCCCAGTTCAGACCCGACGTGAACAGATCGCGACGGAGCCGCAGCACGAGGAGGCGCACCACGGGGACATCCAGCAGCGCGGGGCGGCGTCCGAACGACTCCCGCCGCACCGGGGGTCGGGACGCCGCGAGTATCCCGGCGATTTCAAGGCACCCCCGAGGATCACCTATTCCCCGGCCCCGGGAAGGAGGCCGACCCGGGTGAGGTGGTCTGGACTTGGGTGCCCCATGAGGAGGACCACAGGAGGGCAAGGACCGCCCTGTGCTGATCATCGGTCGCGACCACGAGTGGCTGCTCGGGCTGCTGCTGACCTCCAGGATCACGACCGCGACGCTGTCCAGGAGGCTCGCAGCGGACGGCGCTGGATGGACATCGGGACGGGGGAGTGGGACCTCAGCGACGTCCCAGCGAGGTGCGGATCAACCGGATCATCCGCATCGACCCCGACGACGTCCGCCGGATCGGTGCCGTACTGGACCGCGACATTTTTCGATGATGTCGCCGCGGCCGTGCGGGCCTGAACACACCGTCGAACCGGGCGGTGGCGACGGTGCGGGGAATTTATGTGGTCTTCCGGGTTGATGCAATATGTCGGCCCTGAGGAACATGCCAACCATCCAGGAGGGTTCTTGATCACCGTAACAAACCTGCACGAGGTCTATCACCAGTCCGGACGCAAGGTGCGCGCCTCGACGGCGTCTCCTTGACCGTTCCCGAGGCAGCGTCCACGCGGCATCATCGGCCACCTCGGGGCCGGAAAATCCACCCTGGTGCGTTGCCTCGCCATGCTGGATCGCCCCACACCTCGAAGCATCGAGATTGGCGGCGTGGAACGACCAGGTCCATTCAACCGCGCTGCGCAACGCCCGCCGGAGCCTGGGGCTGGTGCCCAGAACGCGAACCTGTTCGACTCCCGCACGGTGTGGCGCAACGTCACCCTACCCTGGAAAATCCAGGGACGCGGGCCTCCGCGCGGGAGCGTGCCCTCGACCCGCTGGAGCTCGTCGGGCTGGCGGACGCGGCGAACGCCTACCCGGCGCAACTGTCGGGCGGGCAGCGGCAGCGGGTCGGTAGTCGCGCGGGCGCTGGCGACCAAACCCGCCGTGCTCCCTGTGCGACGAACCCACACCTCCGCCCTCGACCCCGCACCACCGACGAGATCCTCGACCCGACCCTCGATCTCGCTCCCAGCTCGGTTTGGCCGTTCTGGTGATCACCCACGAGATGACGTGGTCAACGCATCTGCGATTCCGTCTCGCTGCTGGACGGGGCAGATCGTCGAGTCCGGGCCGCTCACCGAGGTGATCCGCACCCTCGACGGATCGTTGTCGCAGGCGCTGCTAGAGAATCCACCCACGACCCCAGCGTCGAAAGCGGCGGACGGCTCCTCGATGTGCTCGCGTCCGGCGGCACCGCCGACCGTCCCGTGGTCGCGACTCACATCGCAGCATTTCGGGGTGACGGTCCCGACTCGTCGCGGGCAGCGTCGAACACCTGGCCGGAATCACCTTCAGCCATCTGAGACTCCGTGCGCGGACGGAACCGACCCCGGCGCAGTGGTGGGATACCTGCGTCAACTCGGCGCCGATGCCAAACGCACCCCCACATCCGAGCTGAACGGAGCCGGTCGATGACCCTCCTCGAACTGAGCCTCGACGACATCGTCCGGGCCCTCATACCCGCGATCTACGAAACCCCTCATCATGGTCGGCATCTCCAGCGTCGCCACCGTTGTCCTGGGGCTGCCGCTCGGCGTGGTGCTGTTCGTCACCCAGCGCGGCGGGATCGTGGCGAATCCGGTGCTTTCAGTCATCTTGTCCACCATCGCCAACATCACCCGTTCCATTCCCTACGCCATCCTCATGCTGAGCCTCATCCCTTCACGCGGTGGCTCACCGGATCGTCGGTGGCCGATCGCGGCCTGCGTGTCGCTGACCATGAGGTGCCGTGCCGTTCTTCGCTCGGCTCGTGGATCGGCGCTGCGGGACGTCCCACCCCTGGCAAGGTGGATGCCGCCCATGCCATGGGTTCCACCCGGATGCAGACCGTCACCAAGGTGCTGCTGCCGGAAGCTGCGCGCCGTCGCTGGTGGCAGCCGTCACCACGACGGTGGTCACGCTGGTCGGCTACTCCGCCATGGCGGGACTGATCGGTGGCGGTGGCCTCGGGCGTCTCGCCTACAACCATGGTTACCAGCGTTTCGAGACATCCGTGCAGCTGATCACCATCGCGATCCTCGTGGGAATGGTTCAGCTCATTCAGGTGTTGGGAGATGTGGTGATCCGTCGCGTCGATCACCGCTGAAAGGAACCGACGCACCGTGACAACGGCGGCCAACTCGTGGTTGGCCCGGAAAGGACACGCAGCCATCATGCGTAAACACCTGTCCCTGCTGGCGGCCTTGTTGGCCGCGACCCTGATGCTGGCCGCCTGCGGTGGCGGCACATCGTCGGATAAGGCCAAGGTGGAAGGTCAGGACCAGCCCCGTGCCGCACGCCAAGATCCTCGAGTACGTCCGCGACAATCTCGCCGCGGATGCCGGGATCGACATCGAGATCACGGGTTCGACGACTACGTGCTCCCGAACTCATCCCTGAGCGACGGTTCCCTGGATGCCAACTACTTCCAGCACCTGCCCTACCTGGAAACCGAGATGAAGGAGAAGGGCTACAAGTTCTCCCACGGTGAGGGAGTCCACATCGAACCCCTGTCCGTGTTCTCCAAAAACACACCGACCTGTCACGGTGCCTGACGGCGGGGTCGTCGCCATCAACAACGACGGACGAGATCAGTACCGCGCCCTCAAACTTCTGGAGCAGGCCGGCCTGCTGAAGAATCTCACCAAAGACTCCACCGTTCTCAACCTGACCGCCGAGCAGAATCCCCCGGCCTCGAGTTCAAGGGAAAACCAGCCCGAGATTAACGTGCAGCTGTTGAGGTGACCCGGGCTTCGACCTGGTCTTCGTGAACTCCAACTTCATTCTCAGCGGCCAACCTGGACACCAGCAATGCGCTGCTGGTCGAGCAGGTGGAGAATCAACCCCTACGCCAACATTCTCGTGTGGCGTGAGGACAACACCAACCAGGGGCGTGAAGAAAGCTCGACGAGCCGCTGCACGGCCAGCAGAGTCAAGGACTTCATCAAGCAGACCTGGCCCAAGGGGCGAGGTCCTCGCATCAGTAATCCCTATCACGGGGCTCCAGGCCGGTTGAGCAGGGCCTGAGGGCCCCCACCCGAAGCCGGTTGAGTCGGTCTGCTGTGGCGTGACCCGACTCAACCAGCTTCCTATGACCGGTTCCTCGTCAGCATCCTCCGCCGCTAGCGGAAGCGCGGCAGGCGACCGTAGAAGATGCTCGTCGGGTTCCGGTAGATTTCCTCCCGCTTCGCCCGATGGGCCTCGAAATACCGGAAGTAGCGGGTCGTCACGGGCAGGAACACGCACACCGTGCCGAGCAGGGCCAGGACGACCGCGACCAGGGCACAGGTCGAACAGCAGAACCGCGACCCCCGTCAGGCCCAGCGCCGTGATCAGAAATGATCCGCGCCCAGTTCCAGCCGATCCATGCCTGGTAGCCGGCGACGGCGCAGGCGCCCGCGACCAGCACCAGGACGAGCGCCAGCACCCCCTCAGGGTCAGCGACAACCACTTACCGGGGGCGGGGGCCACCCACTGGACCAGATGAGCCGACGACGGATACGTGGTGGGAAAGCACGGCGAGCCACCAGTGACGCGCGTAGACCCCGGTCACGGCGGCGGCGGCCAGACAGAACAGCACCAAGCCCACCAGCACGCTCCACGGACGCGGGGTTCTCCTGTGCGCTCCGACAGCGGCACGTCCTGACGCAGCACCGGTAGTGGCGGCAGCGTCGCGATCTCCTTCGGGCGGGTGGGGCGGCGGTAGCGGCTCCCTGAGGGCAGGGATCGCCCGTGACCCGGCGAGAAACCGTGGCGTCCTGAAGGCGGGACCCGCCGGTGGATGTGGAGCGGGGTGGGAGATGTCGGCTGGGTGGTCATCACCGACCAGACTACCGGGCGGCGGGCGCGAGGTGCCGGTGGGCCAGTTCGGCCAGCAGGGCGGCACCGTCGGCGACCACCGAGTCGTCAGACCGGCAGTAGAGCGGGTGGTTCATCAGGGGCCGTGGCGGATCCAGCTCCGCGAGCAGGCCGACAACCCGATGAAGCGAGCTGCGGTCTCCAGGATGCGGAGAAGTCCTCAGCCGCGGCCAGTGGTTCACTCCAGCGGACGTGCCGGTGCTCGCCGAACAGCTCCTGGACCACGTCGGCGACGTGATCGGCAGCAGCGTCGTCGTTGACGGTGACGGGGTACTGCTCCACCACCTCGATCTCCACCCCGACGCCGTGGGCGCGGGCGATGCCCTCCAGCAGCTCCGGCCACAGCCGCTTCAGGCGCGTCCGGGAGGCATCGGAGAAGGTGCGCATCGTGGCGTCGAAGAAAGCCTCTTCCGGGAGCACGTTCGCGGCGGTGCCGGCCTGGACCCGACCGACGCGCGACCACCACCGGATCGAAGATGCTGAACCGCCTGGTCACCATGGCGTGGGTGGCGGTGATCATTTCCGCCATCGCGGGGACCGGATCGGCGGCCAGGTGTGGGGCGGAACCGTGTCCGCCGCGCCCGACCACCCGCACTTTGATTTCGTCGGTGCTGGCCATCACCGGGCCGGGTTTGGTGGAGAAGGTGCCGAGGGGATCGAGGCCCGCCCACACGTGAATGGCCCAGGCGGCCTCGGGGCGCCGTCCCGCGACGTCGAGGGACCCTCGTTCAGCATGTGGAGGCACCCGCTGACGCTTTCCTCGCCCGGCTGGAACTGGAAGATCACGTCCCCGGCCAGTTCGTCGCGGTGCGCGACGAGGGCCTTGACCGCCCCCACCAGCAGCGACATGTGCAGGTCGTGGCCGCAGGCGTGCATATTTCCGTTCGTCGAGGCGAAGGGTTCGCCCGACAGTTCCTTCACGGGCAACGCGTCCATGTCGCCGCGCAGCAGCACCACGGGGCGTTCGCCCCCGCCCGGGGCGGTGCCGCGCAGCACCGCGACGATGCTGCTCGAGCGACTTGCCCAGCGTGATCTCCAACGGCAATCCCTCGAGGGCCTTCAGGATCCTGGCCTGGGTCAGGGGCAGCTGGAGGCCCACCTCGAGGGGATCTGCTGAAGTTCGCGGCGCAGAGCCACGAGGTCGAGTGTTCAACTGGCGGCAGTACTCCTGGATGCTCACGGTCCCAAGTCTTCCACGATCCCGCGGATAGCCGGGAACTGCCCGCATCGCGACTCGCCTCCGTCCAATGCCACGCAAATGCTGTGCGAAAACATAAGATGTCTTCATGCAAGCCGCCCGTAAAGCCTTATCTGGTGCGCCGGCAATCAGCGCTGATGCTGAAATGTTCGGACACGGAACCGGTGTTGCAGACCCTGCGTGAGCGTCTCGATCCGTCAGCCGCCGACGGGGTGTCGGCGCATCTCAACCTGCTGTACCCGTTCACCACCAACCTGTCGATGGAAGACGACGACGCCCTGATCGACGTGCTGCGCCGAGTTCGGGCGGTTCTACATCGATTTCACCAGCACTGCATGGTTCGGCACGGATTCGGTGTATCTTGTGCCCAGCGAGGCGGCGGTGTTGACGAATCTCGTCACCCGGATCCGGGAGGTCTTCCCCGAATACCCCGCCCCGGGGGCCGTTCCCGGAGGGCTGTCCCGCACGTCACCATCGGCAAACGCGCGCCCCTGGCCGAGGTTTGAAGGCGGCGGAGGCCGAGGTGCTCAGCAAACTACCTATCCGCCAAGTCTGCACCACCGTCGAACTGTGGAGCGGTCCGCCGCCCGGAACCGGTCGCTGGCAACGGCACCGCACCTACCAGCTGGGAACCTGACCCCATCGTCCCGCACACGAATCGCGCCGCCTCGTGTGCGGACCCGTCGTCCCCGCCGTCTCTTCGCCCCTCCCTCTCCGGGCACGAACCGCGGGGATCGCTGTAAACGTAGAGCACGCCGTGATAGACGTCTCTTCGCCCCTCCGCTCCAGGCACGAATCGCGGGGATCCGACGGTTCAACGTCGTCGACGACGTTGAACCGTTTTTCCGCGATTCGTGAACACGAAGTGAGGGGCATGGAAGGGGTCGTCTTCTTGAAGTTGGTTGAGCCGGGCTGCGACGAAGGAGCGGCCCGTGTCGAGACTCACTTCGGCGCCCGGTAGAAGGGGCTGACCTGTCCGGGGCCGTCGGCGGTTCTGTCCGTCAGTAGGGGTCTCGTACAGGTTGTTCAGTGAGTCTCAGGAGGGATGTCGTGTCGGTGTCGTCAACGGATCCGGAGTTCCCACCCCTCCGGGTTTCCCAGGTATTCGGTGTTTGTGAGTTATTCCCGCCGGGATGATGTCACGGGGTGGGTGGAGCAGTTGGTGGAGGCGCTGCGCCGGGGAGGCCAGGAGGTTCTTGATCGACGGGTCTGAGGTGTTCTTTGATCGCCATGACCTCGAGGACCTCGGGAGGAGTGGCGGACCCAGTTGGCGTGGGCGGTTCGCGGAGTCCGAGGTGCTCATGGCGTGTGTCCAAACCCTATTTCTGAGAGCGATTTCTGTTTGTGGGAGTTCCAGGAGCATGAGGTCAAACCGACGGGCCCGGATACCGGGGAAGGGTTGGTGCCGGTGCTGCTGGAGGACACATCCGAACAGGACCAGCCCGATCAGGAACATCGTGCCTGGCATGCCCGGGTGACGAAGATGCAAGGTCATGGCCTGAAGGATGTGTTCACCCGTGATGCCGCCCCAACCCTGGAGGGCGCGGAGGCCCGGATCCGGGACCTGGGCGATGACCTGTATCAGCAGAGACAGAACCGTCGCCGTTGGGAAGGTGGTGTTGGGAATCTGGCGCGTGGCACGTCCCGTTTGTGGGTCGCACACGAGAACTTTCCCGGCTCGGTGCGGTGTTGGCGTCGTCGTCGACCATCGGTGTGGTCACTGCGCTGTGGGGTTTGCGTGGTATCGGTAAAACCGAGTTGGTTCGGCATTACGGAAACCAGCACCGGGGCCACTACGCGGGAGGCATCTGGCAGATCCCGCAGAAGGAGCACGGGAGATGCTGCCCTGCTGGCCTGGACTCGCCCCAGACCTACCAGGTCTTCTGCTTCCCGAGGAGGCGGCAATCCAGAACCTCACGGGCAGGCATGTAGTTGATGGAGTTGCGGCGCCGCGCCACCATCGGTGGGCATGTGTTGCTGATCCTCGACAACGTGTCCGAACCGGCGCTGTTCACCGATCCCCAGGTGGGTGTGTTTGCCGCAGGACAGTGATATGCATGTGGCGGTCACCACCCGCCTCGGCACGGAGAGATTTCGCCGGCTCCAGCCGTTTGAAACAGATTCACCTCCGCGGGTTGAGCATCAGGGAATCCCGTTTCCTTTGCTGCAGCCTTCCAACCCAGCAGTAGCGAGGGAGCATCGTGCTGATTTTTCGCAGCGAGGATGACCGGGCAGCTGCCGAGGAGTTGGCGGAACTGCTCGACGGTTTCACCCTGGCGGTCGAACAGGCAGGGGTGTATCTGTCCACCCACCCGGAGGACACGGTCCGCGACTACCTGAATCATCTGCGTTCCCAGAACCTGACCGCCAGCGACGCCATGCTGGACGACGACAGCAAGACGCGAATTGAGCATCGCGAGAAGTTGTTGTCGGTGATCCTCGATCAGTCACTCACCGACCTGGAACACACCCTCCCCGGCTCCTTGCAGGTTCTTCGACTGGCCGCCGCCATGCCACCCGACACCATCCCCTGGCCCTGGCTGAAGACACTGACCAAACGGACCAACCCGGAGGTGTTTGAACCGACACCACAGTTCCTGAAAGGCCGCTGGACCCGGATCCGCCGCACCCTGGAAGGCCGCGACCTGATCACCGAAGGACGCCACCCCGGAACAACAGGCCGCATGCACCGCCTCATCGCAGACCACCAAAACCCACAACCCACAAGAAACTGATCTCGTGGACGAATTCATCACCCACAGAGCCCAGAAGCTCGGTACAGATTTCACACAAGCACCAGAACTGTGGAGATCGACTCCACCGACGCCCTGCCCGACATCCTGACCTGCAAACCGGAACTCCTCAAACAGGTCCCGGATTTCATTCGTCATATTGCATTGAGGGTAGCGACCATTACCCGTATAGCCGTCATGCTGCAAAACCCGACCAGACGGCTATCAAGCACCAGTGCCCGAAACCCAGTTTCCTCGCTCATTCACTGCTGGGTGACGCGCCCCAAGCACCGACCCTGACGCAAGCCCGAGAGCTACCAGAGATCCTCGCCATCGCCCGCCACTTGGTCGGAAATCTGGCCCGAGGATCTCCAGGCTCGCCGGGGACCTCACGGTTGCTTTGAATAATGTTGCGGGCATGCTGAAGCATGAGTGATCCCGGCGGGCTTTGGGGCTGTATGAGGAGTCTCTTGATATCAGTCGGGACCTCGATGAGCGGTTGTCGAGATTTGAGGTTCGCTCGGGACCTCACGGTTGCTTTGATCAACATGCTGGAAATGGTGAAACCAGTGATCCCGGTGGGCTTTTGGAGCTATATGAGGAGTCTCTGATATCAGGCGGGACCTCGAGGCTTATTCACAAAACCCCTGAGCCTCGTCTGGAAATCTATTCTCAACTGATAGCTGAGGCGGCTCGTTTCAGATAGAATAGATGTTGCACAAAACACTAACGAAACGAGCTGCTGAATGTATACATAGCACAGGCCTGAGCTCGACGATCAGTTCGACGCCCTCTACAGGAGGCGCCTCAAAGCAGCAATACGCAACAGCCTTTAAAAGCCAGACACCAGTGCAGATCCCGACAGTTCTAGGAGGCTTATTCATAGGGGTGTTTTGGCTGCTCAACCAACGCTTTGTATCCGAGGGGATGTGGAGGGCGGCTCGCTCTGATCTAGATCAACGTGTAGAAACAAGAACCTCAGATGAAAGACAAGCCGCTGCCGTGAATAGCTACCACGATCCTTGAGCGTGACTCAGATCTTGACCTGTGTGAAATGATCCAACATCCCGTTCGGAAACCTTCCCGTAGCAGGATCCCGTCCTAGGATTGTTCCCGCTGTCATCAGTCACTGTTGACGCTCAGACACAATCTCACCCAAGAGTTACTGGCCGACATCCACACGGTTTCCCAATCCACCATCTCGAGGGTGATTACGGTTTACACTCCCTGATCGCCGAGGGCCCTCCAAGCCTGGGTGCCTGCACGGGGACCTCGACCCAGATCGCCAGTACATCATCGACGGTACTCTGGCGCCCCTGCTGGTCATGGCTCGAAGCGTCCTGAACTGTACTCAGGCAAGCACCACACAGCGGGAGTGAACCTGCAGTGGCCTGCACCTGACCGGACAGCTCGCCTGGATCTCAAAAACCATCAGCAGGCAGTGTGCATGACGCAAAGGCCATCAAGGGGAATCCGGATTCTCACAACCCTCAATGCTCCTCAATCATCGGGGACAAGGGCTACATCGGATTGGGATGATCACCCCGTGAAGAAACCCGCCATGGTGAACTCACCGACACCGATAAAGAAAACAACACGGCCATCAACCGTGTCCGTTACCTCATTGAGCGTATCATCGCGAACCTCAAGACCTGGCGTGTCACCACACACTGATTACCATCGCCCTTTATAAAGCACCTTTTCGAAACCACAAGTACAAGCCGTCACGCTCATCTTCGCCTACACCCCATGAATAAGCCTCTAGGGTATCTGGAGGTGCACTCGAGGCAAATAACGTTGAAGTATCTGAGACGAAACCGCGTCCAGGCTGAACTTGCTCGAGAAAGTCACACAGTGTCTCAATCCACCATCAGCCGGGCCATCACCGCAGTAACAGGATCTGCTGGCTGACTGTCTAGCAGAAGAGCGTCCGACCCTGGGGCAGGTACCCAAGGACACCGCCCTCCTGATCGACGGTACGCTCCTGCCCTGCTGGAGATGGAAAGCCAAGAAGACCCTCTTCTCAGGCAAGCACCGCCACAGTGGCGTCAACGTCCAAGTCATCACTGACACCACGGACGCCTCCAGTGGATCCTCACCGCATCCTCGAAGGGAGTATCCATGACGTGAAAAGCCATCTGATGCCCACAAAATCCTGAGGCACCTCAAAAAGCTAGAAACATCATCGCTGACAGGCTACATCGGTAGTGGACTCCACACCCCAGCCAGGGCCCAACCCGGACGAAAACTAACCGAGCTGGAAGAAGACTATAACCAACGCATCAACCACATCCGCTGGCCCATCGAGACGACTATCGCGCACCTCAAAACCTGGCGCATCCTCCACACCATCTACCGCCGCCCATACTCAACATTTCCAAACCACAGTCAACGCCATCACAGGAATCATCTTTGAGGATTCTGTGAGATAAGCCTCCTCGCCCTCGCGACTGCCCGGGAACCTTCAAGCCCTGTGGGATCTGGGTGTTGCGGCAGCGCGACTGGCCCAGCTTCGCCCACCGAGGGACCCCGAGCGAATCCCCGTGGCGAGAATCAGCCATCAGCTTTCGTGACGCGCTGGCGATACAACCAGAACACCGAGAACTGGCACGCATGTCCCTACTGTGCCCGCTCTCGACTACGCCGACTGCGACCCCGACGATCGGGACGAGTGGCTCGCATACGCCGCCGGGCTGGCTGAGCGCTTCGGATTCGGAAAGGAATGATTCAGGGGCTTCCTGAAGAGGCCGGTGGCCGACCTCGACGACGTGCGCCGGATGTGAAAATCCCCCGACCCACTCAGGGGCCGGGGATCCGCAGACGTTCAGGACCCGGGTGTCACTTCATGGAGCCGGTCTCCAGGAAAACGCAGCATGCCAGTTGAGGGGCCGTCGCCAGGTCGTGCGGGGTCTGCTGACCGTTGGCCTTCGTCGCCGCCAGCTTCACGTACTCGCGCAGCGGCTCCCTGAAGTCCGGTGGGCGCAGTTCTCGATGATCGCCTGGGCGCTGACGCGGGGCCAGGCCACGCAGATCCGCGAGCCCTGCTCGGTGATGATGACGTCCACGTCGTGTTCGGTGTGGTCGACGTGACTGACCATCGGGACGATCGCGGAGATCGCGCCCCGCTTCGCCGTCGACGGGGTCACGAACGAGGAGAAGTAGCCGTTGCGGGTGAAATCACCGGAACCACCCGATGCCGTTCATCATGCGCGAACCCATGACGTGGGTGGAGTTCACGTTGCCGTAAATGTCGGCCTCGATCATGCCGTTGCAGGCGATGACACCCATGCGGCGGATCACCTCGGGATGATTCGAGACATCCATCGGGCGCAGAATGAGTGTGGTCGCGGTGAGAACCCGCCTTCTCGTTCATCCGTTCCGCGGCCTCCGGGGACAGCGGGAACGCGGTACCAGAAGCGACGGTGACCTTACCGGCGTCGATCAGGTCGACCATGCCGTCCTGGATCACCTCGGTGTAGGAGGTGAGGTTCTCGAACGGACCCTCCAACAGACCCGCAAGCACCGCGTTCGCGATGTTGCCCACACCCGACTGCAACGGCAGCAGATTCTCGGGCAGCCTGCCGTGCTTGACCTCGTTGGTCAGGAAATCCAGCAGGTAGCCAGCGATCGCCCGGGAATCGTCATCAGGGGCTTGAACGGGGTGTTGCGGTCCGCGGCATTGGTTTCGATGACCGCCACCACCTTGTCGGCGTCCACCTTGAGCACCTTGTCGCCGATCCGGTCGCCCGTGCTGGTGATGGGAAGCGCACCACGGTTCGGAGGCAGGACACCGATGGGGTAGTAGACGTCGTGCATGCCGAACAGATCCTCGGACTGCCACGAGTTGACCTCGATGATGACCTTGTCGGCCTGTTCGAGATAGGTGCAGTTCAGACCGACCGAAGAGGGCACGATGTCGCCGTCCTCGGTGATCGCGGTGGCCTCGACGACGGCGAGGTGCAGCGGACCCAGGAAGCCCTGCGACACCCTGCATCCCCATGTGCGAGAGATGGATGTCGCAGTAATTCGTGATGCCCTTATTGATCGCGGTGCGCATCTCGGGATCAGACTGGTAAGGCGCACGGGAACGCGACGCCACCCGTGCGGGCCAGCGCACCATCGAGCTCAGGTGCTGTCGAGGCCCCGGTCCACATGCCGATGCGGAATTCCTCACCCTTCTCGTGCGCGGCATCGATGCGCGCGGCGAGGGCCTATGGGAACTCCTTGGGGTACCCGGCACCGGTGAAGCCCGAGAAACCAATGTTCCAGCCGTTCTCAACCAGAGCGGCTGCGTCCTCAGCGGACATCAACTTGAGCGGAAACCCTCGTTGTGAATCCGACCTGACATATTCCCTCCTTGAAAACCTGCACTTGGATGCACAGCAAGCGTATCGGCTTTGCTGGAGGGCGGCCCAGCCAGGTGCCACCTTGCCCGTAGTGCTCCTCAGGGGCAGGGCCAGGGCCGTCACCGCGTCGAGCCGGGAAGGCGATCACCGCATCGGCCCGGGCAGCAGTCACCGGCTTCGCCCGGTAGGCAACACCGAGCCCAGCCGCGGCGAGCATCCCCAAGTCGTTGGCGCTGTCACCCACCGCCACCGCATGCTCCAACGGGAACCCCCGCCGTCGCGGCGAGCCGGGTGAGGTCGCGAGCCTTCTGGTCGCGATCCACCACCGTTCCAATCACCCGGCCCGTGAGCGTCTTGTCGCGGATCTCCAACTCGTTGGCGTTGAAGAAATCAAGGCCCTAACTCCTCGGCCAGGGGAGCCACGAGCGCAGTGAACCCGCCCGAGGTGACCCCCACCCCTCACCCCGGCCCCGTGCAGAGCGGCGACGAGCTCCCGCGCCCGGCGATAAGGTGATGCGAGGCGGGACCTCGTCGAAAACCCGCACCGGCAGCCCCTCCAGCGTCGCGACCCGCTCCCGCAGCGACTCCGCAAATCCAACTCACCGCGCATCGCACGTTCCGTGATCAGAGGCGACGAGCTCCCAGTGCCGGCGTGCTCCGCCAGCAGGTCGATGGCCTCCGTCGTGGTCAAGGTGGGAATCCACATCCATCATCACCAGACGCGCCGGCTCCCCTCGGCGAGGGACCCGAGACCACCCGCCCGAAGCGACCTCCAGGAGTCGCAGACGCAGCTGTTCCGGATCGTCGGTTTTCGACGACGGCGCTGGCGACGTGACCGAAGGGCCGAGGCTGCCAGGCGGCGTCGAAGGGCAGGTCGACGGGCTCCGGGTTCAGGGCGATCAGGCGGGCGCGCATGGCGTCGAGGGTATCCGAATCACAGCGCGACGGGTCGTTTCAACCCGAGCCGGTTGAACCGAGTCCCACGACCAGCTCAACCGGTTTTTCAGGGTCAGGACAGCAGATCCTGCCACCAGTCCGCGAACGTGGGGCAGCGGTTCAGGACCGCGCCGAGCCCCACTTCGGCGATCAGCAAAGGGCCGGTGACGGTCTTGATGTAGTTCGGGTCCGCCTTCCTGAGCCGCTTCGATGGCGAGGTGGCAGGGGCCGTGGTCGACCTGCTCGGGCCCGCCGGCCCGGGTGATGTCGCGCCGAAGGACCTGCGAGCCCCTTGGCGGGAAGCAGATCGTCGCCCTTCCCAGCGTCGATGGCCGCCAGAACGAGTGCCTCGATCTCGTGCAGCACGACGAGGGGGCGGAACCGGGGATCAGGGTAGTGGGTGCGCAGGGCGTGCATGAGATCCCGCTGACGCTGGGTGCCGTTTCCCCCGATTCCGTATCCGGAGCTCCCTGAGGGTACTGGTAGTAGTCGATGAGGAGGCCGATCCGGTGGGCGTGGCTCGCCCCTGAGCAGGCTGCGGAGTCTGATGTCGTGCTGCCTCCACCCCCGCCTCCGCGATGAACGCCGGTGGGAGTGGCCGAGGTGATGACCACGGTAGGCGTGAGTGCGAAACCACGGGCCCGGGCAGGCGGGACGAGCACGTCATTGACGATGACCTCCTCCGTCTGGCCCTCGACGAGAATGAAGACCTGTTTCCACAGGATTCGCCCCTCCTTCGTGGGGCGTCCCCCGAGGAGATTCATCTCCCACAGGTTGCCCGTGGAGTAGTTCTCCAGGAAAGCCGCGAGGAACGCCTCGTCGGGACGCGAGGCCTCCGTGGCGCCGTCGACCCTGTCGAGGACGACGATCTCGCCCAGGTCAGTGGGACACCAGCGGCACCGACTGGGTGGCCAGGAGGACCCTGTGGCCGTTGCGTCCCGCGACGCGGGCCATCTCCGCGAGCAGGTCGATCGCTGCCGGGTGAAGCCCGAGGCTCGGGCTCGTCCAGGACCACCGTCGCGGGAAGGTCCGGCCCCAGCAACAAGGTGGCCAGGCAGATGAAACGCAGCGTGCCATCGCTGGCCTCACGTGCCAGGAAGGTGCGGTCCAGGCCCCGCTGCTTCCAACGCAGCCGGATTCGTTCCGAGGGATCGGGTCTGAGAACGAAATCGTCGAAGAAAGGCGTGACGCGCCGGATGGCAGCCACGATCCGCTTGTAGTGCCCGGGGTGTTCCCGGCTGACCCTGTGGAGGTAGGCGGCGATGTTCTCCGCATCGGAACGCAGGGCCAGGTCGTCGCCGACCGTCGACCATCCCTTCACGGGCGCGTGACCGGAGACGTCGTCGAAGTGGAAAACGCGACAACCCTCCAGGATGGGACGCACGTACCTGGCGAAGTTCGGCAGTTTCCCGGAGCCCTCCGACTCGGTGATGTCACGAACCCGGCTCCGGGGAACCGAAACCCAGGTTCTTCTCGTAAGGGCGGTGCCGCTCGTGGCCCGCCTGGAAGAGCAACCATTCGTGCAGCTCCGCCAGACCCGAACCGGTCACCTCGTCGGGGCGGAGCGCCACCCGGTAACCATTCCGGATGTCCCGCTCATCGAACCCGGACATGAGGGTGATGAGAATGCGATCCGCCCTGGTCTGTTCACCCTCGAAGAGGAGATTGTCCACGCCCCCGCGGCGGCGCAGGTACTCCTGGAAGGAGTCATCCCAGATGCGCGATACCAACTCCAGGGCGCTGACGAGATTCGACTTGCCCGATCCGTTGGCCCCGATGAACACCGTGACGTCGGTGCTCAGGTCCAATTCGACGCGTCGAATCGATCCCAGCCCCTCCACGACAAGGTGTCCCAGCGCGGTAGTCATGTGACGAGCCTCAGCCATGTTGCGGATGTGTCGGTCACGTCACCGGGAAAAGCTGGCCGGCGCCGCGGCCTTCCCGAGTGGGACGGGAGACCACGGCGCCGGATCGGCAGCGATTGTCGGAAGACCTCTCAGTTCGCAGCTCCAAGAGTCACTTTCAGTTCAAGGGTTTCGCTGCCTCGAAGCACACTCAGGGTCACCTCCTTCCCTACCTCGTGGCTGCGCACCTGCGCCACGAGGGATTCGGAACCGACCACGGGGTGCCGTCGATCGCTGTGATGAGATCACCCTTCTGCAGCCCTGCCTGTGCGGCTGCCGAACCCTGGGTGATGTCCTCCACCTGGGCGCCGAGTTGGGTGCCGGAAGTGCCGTTGCTGGCCCGGATGCCCAGTTGTGGGTGCTTGACGGTGCCGTTGGCGATGAGCTGCTCCACCACGGATTTGACCTGGGCAGACGGGATCGCGAAACCGATCCCGATGTTGCCGGACTGGCCGGAGGACGAGCCGTTGGAGGCCAGCGACGCGATGGAGGACGTGATGCCCACCAGGGCGCCGGATGAATCCACCAGCGCGCCACCGGAGTTGCCGGGGTTGATGGCGGCGTTGGTCTGGATGGCGGAGGTGACCACCACGTCGCTGTCCTGTTGGCTGTTGATGTTGTTGTCGAGATCGTTGTTGTCGGTGACGGCTTGGGTCGTGACAGGGCCGGTTCAGGGCGGAGACGATGCCGGTGGTCACCGTGTCGGACAACCCCAGCGGGTTGCCGACCGCCATCACCGGTTGTCCCACTTTGAGCTTGGAGGAATCCCCCCAGGACGCGACCGTCAGGTTCGACGGCGGGTTCTCGAGCTTCAGCACCGCCAGGTCGGTGGAGGGATCGGTGCCGACGACCTTGGCCGAGTAGGTCTTGTCGCCGATCGTGACGCTGAGTTTGGCTCCCTGTCCCGCGCCGGAGACCACGTGGTTGTTGGTCACGATGTGGCCCTGGGCGTCGATGATCACACCGGAACCCTGCCCTTGCTTGTTGCTGCCCTCCACCTTGATCGCCACCACGGCGTTCTTGATGGCGGCCGCCGTCGCGGTCCAGTCGGGGCTGTTCTCGGAGGGTTGTGCCACCTGGGTGGTGGTGGCCGTCGAGATGGCGCTGGGTTGGTTGCCCCCCAGGTAGTGGTTCGCGACGATCGCGCTGCCCCCACCCACCCCGGCTGACAGCAGGGGCGACGGCGACGAAGGCCGCCAAGGTTTTCCGGGCCTTCCGGGGTTTCTTCGTTGCGGTCTGCGCCTCCACCGGAGCCGAGGCGGAGTAGGGGACCTGCCGGTGGCTCGCGCCGGAGGGAGTGGGGTGTGGTGCAGGTCCGTGGGTCGCTTGGGGGTTGTGGGCCATGTGGGGGCCTTGAATGGGCTGGGGACCGTGAGGACCTTGGGACATGGGGGCGGTCGCGGGCTGGAAGGTGGGGGTGCCCTGGCCGGGCTGCTCGGACCCGGGAGGCCGCCTGACCGGTTTGGGGGCTGGTCTGGTCGGCTTGGGGATTGGCCTGGCCGGGCTGCGAAGCGGGACTGATGGGGAGCCGGCTGCGTTCCGGAAGGGATTCCCGGGCAGACCCTCCTGGGTGTTGTGGGGCCGGGTGGATGTTCTCCTGGTTCGTCATGAGGCTCTCCTGTTCGCTTCTGTTGGCTACAGGAGATAGAAAACTCCAGGAATCTGTGTGTTACCTGTGTGGTGCGTGCGTGCTTCCTGTGTGCAGGTCACAGGTGTGTAAACGTCAGTTGATAGTTCCGGTCCTGGGCTACGACCCTGGTCCGACCCACCCGGGCGGCGAGCTCCCTGCGCCACGGCAGATGGGAGTTGAACACGCACCACAGCTGCCCTCCGGGCCGCAGCACCCGGGCGGCATCGTCGAACATCCGCAGGTGGGTTCCGACTCCTTCGCGTGCCCTTGGTGGAACGGGGGATTGGTGGCGATCACGTCAAAGCTGTGGTCGGGGAAACCGGATAGGCCATCGGCCCAGCGGACGTCGATGTCGAGACCATTGGCCTGAGCGGTGGCGCGAGTGGCGGCCACCGCCGACCAGGAGACGTCGATCGCCGTCGTCTCGAGTCCCCGGCGGGCCAGGACAGCGGCGATCACCCCGTTGCCGCACCCCAGATCCAACGCGGTCCCCTCCCCGGGATCCAGGTGTTTCAAGAGGAGCCGGGTGCCGTCGTCGATTCGGTTGCCGTTGAAGGTGGCGCCGTGGGCGACGAGGGCCAGGTCGAGATCAGGGGTGACTGCGGGCCTTGGGCCATTCGGAGTCGAGCTGGTTCGGTCCCCAGGCCCGCAGCACGGCACTTGGAACGCCCTGAGGCTGGCATTGACGGCTGTGAAGTGGCGGGCCAGCACCTGGTTCATGGAGCGGTTCATGTGCTTGACCCTCGCCCCGCTGAGGAACATCACGTCCGGGGCTCCCTGGACGCTGGCGCAGTGCTCGTCCAAAGCAGCCAGGGATTTCGGCAGATGCCCCCACACCAGATCCACTCGCGCAGCTCACCAGGATGGGAGACGAGCAGGCCGGGATCGATCTCGACACTACCTGCGCGTCACGCAGGTCGTCCCACCACACCCTCACGTCGCTGCTGCGTTCCAGGGGCGGTCGTGACGAGTCCCGGGGCGTCGATGACGGCGATGGCCCCGGCCCGCTCAGGTGATTCGTCCAGGATCAATGGGTCGACAGGGATGCATGAAGAAATCCTCCCACGGCGAAGAGAAAGCGACACCGGTCCGCACCAGGCAGGCCTGGTTCAGGCGCATCGAGCGGGCCCCTGCAGTCGGCGGTTCCAGGATTCGAAACGCTGCGGCTGGAGGTGGACAAGGCGGGACAGCCACACCTGATTGCCGGATACCGCAACTGGCGGCAGGAACCCGTCGGAGCAGAACGAAACCGACTTCTCTGACGGTACCTTGCGCTGATCGGACTCCTGTGGACCATCATCAGCTCTCCTGCCAACGGCGGAGTGCTGCCCCTGGAAGAGCCGGAACTCTCGCTCAACGCGGCTGTCGCGCAGAAGTTGGCCTCGCTTCTGGCGATGGCCCAGCGCGGGACCAGCATGCGGTGATCCTCTCGACCCACCCCCGGAGCTGCTCGACGACGAAGGCATTCGCCCAGGGAAGTTCTGGTACTGCAGGGTGACCAGCGACGCCACGGTCGCCAACCAGCTCTCCGATATCGCCGAGGTAGAAGCTCAGATCAGCGCCGACCTTCCCCTGTCTGAAGTGGTGGCGGAGCTGATCAACCCAGGCGACCTGACCGGCCTCATCAAGCGCCGCGCGGCGGTAGCCATGCACGTCGTGGTGGAGGGCGAGTCCGACAAAGCAGCCGCGATGCGAGTGGTGGAGTTTGCTGGCCGGCATCCCAGATAACCCGTTGTTTGCCTTGAGGATCGTGCACACCGCGACCGAGGCATGGTTGATGGCAGACAGACTCGGATTTAGCCGCTATTTCGCTGTCTCGTTCGACACGGTTCCCGTTGATCCCGAAGCCAAACCACACCCCAAAGCAGGCGTTCCTTCGCCTCTGCCAGCGCAGCCGCAACCGCGACATCCGGGAAGAGGTTGTGCACGGGCAAGCATCCCAGGTCCGCTGTTCGTGGAGCACCTGACCGAGTTCGCATCCCGCCACTGGAACGTTTCCGTTGCAGCTCAGAGCTGCCCGTCCCTTCAACGAGCCATCACCGCTCTCCAAGCGCTACCAAAGGCTGGCCAACGATAAACGAATCGAGCGGGAGGACGCCGCGGTGAGGGCGTCGAACGGGCTGGCCGCTCGGCACCGGATCGATCTTGAGCCAGGCTCGGGGCGTGGGATGCCGGAAGGGCTCTTGTCCCAGCGCCGGTTCCTGGACAACCTCACCCCACACAGAGCCAACGCGCCGACCCGACCAACGGACCTGGTCATCACACTAGAGCGTCGTTGTGTTCATGCTGCTCATGAACTGCGCCGTGGCCGGTGGTCGTGTTCCAACAGGTCATGCCCGCTAGTTCAGATGCGCACGTGTAGTCGCCGTGGTAGACGACGGTGCCGTACGGCACCACCTGCGGGGGAGTTTCTGATCTCTGGAAAGCGGGGGCCCTGTTCTTGGACGTGATCGTGGGCTCCTCCAGGCCGGGAGAATCGCTCGTTGACATCTCCACCCACCACTTTCGGTCCCGCCTGATCGCGACCATAGGGCATGTCTGTGACGTAATTGTCGATTCCGCAACCAACGTACGAGTGTTGCTCGGAGAAGTCGCAGCTGATGTTCTCCGCTGGGTTGATGATCGTCGCCACATCCTGATGGACGGCGGTGACTGGGGTTGCATTGTCGGGACGTGGCCCACCGGCCTCTGGCTGGGCGCCGGGAATCTTAATCGGCTTTCGGGCAGTGCTGGGAGCCAAGGTTGGTGATAGTGATGGTGATGGGCTAGGGACTTGGTGGCTCGGATGCCGGCATCGACGTGGGCGTCGTGACAGGTGGAACCGGCGCGAGCGGCGGATTGCAGCCGACCAGTAAACCTCCGGTCAGCGCCGCGGCGACAAACAGGTTCGGATGACGGTGGAAGTGCTGAGACATGGTCTTCTCCTGGGCCTCATTGCTTCGATGGGGACGGCGATACCACATACCCTGCCACGTGAAAGTGCGCGGGCAACGGCTCTCGCAGGTTGAACACACGCGTGAGGCATTCCGATTGTCGCCGCGCTCGTTTGCGCCCGGTCGGAAACCTCGGGGCGCAATAGTCACCCTGAAGCGGTCCTGAAAAGGAGGACAAGGCGGGTGAGTGCTGTGCAGCACGGGAAAGCTCCGGGAGATGTGCTCGGAGCCGCAATATCGGTATCGACGATGCTGCGCCTCGGATTCCCGAGGCGCAGCACGTGATCTTTCGGTGCGGTTCCCTGCCTGTTTCTACCGGCTCGGGGAACCTTCCTGGGCCAGCGCATCCGTGAGGTCAATCATGAATTCGGTGTCCTCCCTTTCCAGGCGCTCCCAGCCCTGCGGGGCCCTAACGCGGTGAGCAGATCCTTGGTGGCGGGATCGGTGCTCAACTGCTCCAGACCCTTCCAGATCGGCTCCACGAGATGCGCGATGCCGGGACTGGCGAGAAGGCTGCTGCGCACCACGTAGATTCGGCTGCGAATCAGTTCCCGGAGCTGCATCTTGACCATCGATGACAGCTCGTCGTAGGCGTTCTGCGGAAGAACCCGACCGACACCTGCCCCTGCATGACCGCCGCGACGAGCACGGGATTCGGCCTGAGGGAGACCTCGATATCCGGGCATGCGAGGTCTGCGGGTTCCAGGAGAATGCGACAGATCCTCTCGACGTCCGGGGCGTCGGTGGCCGCTGCGGTCAGCGGGGAGGTCAGATCCGTGACCTTCTGGATTTCGCTGTCGGCCGACACCACCACCGTGGCTTCCTTCGCCGTCCCACTGGCCCAGGCAACGGGAAGGTATCCTTTTTCCCGGACCAGGTATGCCGTATCCGCTGCATTTGCATAGACGAGGTCAGCCCTGTTTTCCTCAAAGGCTGAGTGGAGGTCGGCGAAATCCGTGTAGGCGGTCGGGTGAAAGGCCTCTCCGGTGATCTCGCTGCAGCTTGGTGTTGAAAATGAACCAGTCCGTGACATTCTGAATGTTCACATCGGGACCGATGGCGAACTGCAACGTCATTTCAGCGACCCTCTGCCTTCACCATTTCTGCGTACAGCTTTTTCCATTTCGGACACCATGTCCCGCGATGGTTCGCGTCGCACCGAGGTATGGCCGACGATCTCGCCGCCTCGCACCTTCGGAATTACAGTGGCATAAACCCAGTAGTAGCCACCGTCGGCTCGGAGATTTTTCACGTATCCGCTCCAACGTTTTCCCTGCTGGACGGTGGACCACAGGTCGCGTACGCGGCCTTGGGCATGTCCGGGTGACGCAGGATCGAGTGGGGTGCCCGATGAGTTCTTCCTCGGTGAAACCCGACATGATCACGAACGCTTCGTTGCACGTCGTGATCACCCCGTCCCGGTCGGTTTGCGACACGATCAGTTCGCCCGTCGGGAAGCGGGTTTCCACATCGGTGACCACCACCTGACGGCTGCTGCCGTCGTAGTAGGTCCAGCGCATGGCCCGCCCCGGACAGGTCATGTCCCCCAGGGTTTTCATGCGAGTTCGCGAGCGAGGTCCTTGGCAGTCGCCTTCATTTCGAAGAGGATCATGCCGAGTTTCGCGTAGCCGTTCGAGATACCGATCAGGACTGCCTCGGGGCTTACCGCGATGTGGACGATGTAGCCATCGCTACCCTTTACGAGAACCCTGTTCCAGCTCTCCTCGTTTCAGCTCGCTGACGGTGCGGGTGCCGGTGGCCAGTGTAGCGGCACCCATGGCGGCGACGCGGTCCTCGTCCGTGCCTCCTGCGAGGGCCGATGCGATGGGCAGGCCATCGAGGGTGACGAGAAGTGCTCCCTCGAGGTCGGGGGTGAGAGCGACGAGCCTTTTGTAGGTGCTGCTGGATCTGTTCAATCCTCGACATGGTCTTCCTTTGGTTTTGCGGTCTGGTGCTGGTGTCCAGCGCCCTGAGCGGTACGGTCATATTAGAAGTTTGGCGATAGAAGTGGATGGTTGTCAAAAGTTTAAAGCTCCGCTTTTAGTGGGTGCCGTCGAAAGTCACTGTCCTTCTCGCGAGAAAGAGGCTTGGTTGGCCCGTGTGAGATGTTCCGAAAAATGTTCCGAGGTGTTGAAAAGTCGGTGACTGGTGAACAAGAGATGTGCACGTTTTCATCTATGTGGAGTTTGTGGTGTTCTTCGTGGTCCATCGAGGATGGTGGACCGGCGGTGACCTCATGCGGGTGCTGACGCGCCGCTCCCGGAGGCTTGACATTTGCGGCAGCGAAGCTTAAGTTCGCAGTTGCAAAGACATGGGAGGTGCCAATGAACCGATACCACCCTGCCTGGCGGCGGCTGCGGGAGCCCTGTTGCTGGTTGCCGTGTGGCTTCCTGATGTCTGCTGCGCGTGGGATGATGTCGCGCCCAAGGTGTTGCTGATGCTGGACCTCGGGGTCGATGGAGGACGTGGACCCGTCTGCGTGAAAACCAAAATGGATGCCGCCAAGAATGCTCTCGTTCACGCTTTCGACACCGCGTCCTCGGATGTCGAGGTCGGGCCTCAGGGGTGTACGGGCGGACGTCGACGTGAATAGCGCATCGGGTTCCTGCGCAGATTCCCGGTTGGCCCATCCTGTTGGGGCCCTGGACAAAGCGGTCCTGGCCAATGCGGTTAACCAGTTTCATCCCGTGGTAGCAGCACGCCCATCGTGTATGCGCTGAAGGAGGGCGCAAAGACCTGGGGAGACAGTGGCAAGCGGCGCATCATCCTCGTCTCGGACGGGGAGGAGACCTGTTCGCCGGATCCCGTGGGGAGGTGCGTGACCTCGTTGCGGACGGCGTGAGTCCTCAGATCGACATCGTCGGTTTCGGTGTGGGCGACAAGGTGAGTCAGCAGCTGTCGCTGTATGGCTGAGGCGGGCGGTGGCAGCTATTACGACGCGAAGGACGCCGATTCGCTGAGGCGAGTCTTTCGGCAGCTCGGGTCCGAAACGGTGCATGGCACACGGTTGCGGACACCGCGGGTGCGGGGTGAGGAACCGGCTGACGCCCCGGAGCTGGAGCCGGGGGCGTCAGCGAGGCCGGTGGGGTCGCGGCGGACCCAGGATGGGCCTGGTCGGATCAAGCCACGACATCGGTCGACGTCAAGTCTTTGGCGTTGTTTGGGGCGGCGGTGCGATTGTCGTGCTCAGTGGCGGAGCTGTGGCCTCCGTGCTGTTGCGGCGGAGAGGCTGAAGCCACCCGGACCCGAGATGCGGGGTGGTGGCGATCCCGACCGACTGCCGGGGAGAGCTGCTGCCCGTTCTTGGTCTCCGTTTGGGTGGCGCTGTCCTAGATCACGTACCAGAACACCAACAAGACGACGCCAGCGATGAAGGCCGCCACGGAGGCTGCGAACAGCACCCAGTCGGAGGTGTGGCGTTTTCTCTGCCTTTCCGCCGCGGGGCGGGCTTTCGGCCTGAGAGCATTGGCAGTGAATGTGGTGATTGAGCGTGGAGAGGGGTGGCGGAGGGCTGGGCCTGTAGGGCCGTCGAGGTGTGAGGACTGCGGAACTGGGTGTATCCGGGGTGCGCCTGCTGGAGCTGGCCGGTCGGAGGGGTCGGCTGTGGGATGCGGTCGGTGGTGGGCGTCCGCTGCGGAAATTGCGAGAGGAAGGCGTCGGGAAGGATGCGACGTACGGGGACAGCAGCGTTCCTCGAATGTTCGAAGCCCCGTGACGAGGTGTGTGGGCTTAGGGGTCCAGGGGTTCGAGTTGATGGAACACCGACGTACTCGGCGGCGCCCTCCTGCCACGCCAGTTCGGGGGCCTCCAGGCGGTGCAGGGCCTCCGTCATGCACGGACGTCCTTCGGCGTCGGGGTTGATGAGGTCGCGGATCAGGGACCAGAGGCTCTCGGGTATTCCCTCGGGGTAGGTGGTGGAGTCGATGCCGAGATCGCGAGGGCGAGCTCCCGTGAGCATGCGGCGCCCACCATGCCGGTACTCGCAACATGTCCACCGCGGGGTCACATCCCCGAAATTCTCGCAGCTCAGGGGCCAGGTAGCCCGGGAGTGCCGTGAACCAGGCCGGTCTCGGTGAGGCGTGGCCCGGTGAGATCGACGGCGATCCCGAAATCGGTGAGATAGGCGTGGGGGCGATCTGATCCGGTGGCATCGAGGGAGGATGTTCGCCGGTTTGACGTCTCGATGCACCAGGTGGGCGGCGTGGACCGCTTGGAGGCCGGCCAGGAGCTGTCGCAGGATCTCGGCGGCGAAGCGGGGAGGCAGGGGCGCCAGTGGTCGCCGATCAGTGTCGCCAATGAGCCTCCGGCGACGATGCGCATGGTGAACAGCACCTGGTTGTCCTCGCCGATCCACCCGAGTGGGGCGATCACGTTGGGGATGGTTCACCCGAGTCCCTGCTCCCGGACGAAGCGCAGCAGAGCCGATGCGTCCGACTGGCGCAGCACCTTGGCGGCGACGATCCGGTTCAGCTTTCAGGGTCGCGGGCGCGCCACACCGGCACCCATGCCGCCCTCGCCGAGCAGGTCGATCAGCTCATATCGTCCTCCGAAAACTTCACCCATGCCGGGCCGCAATCCTCAGCAGACGCGTCAGCTCGGGGGACGTGGTGAGCTCTGCGAGTCGCAGCAGTTCCTCCGGTGGTGCCGCGTTGTGCAGCTCTCGGACGGCGGGATTCAGGGATGTGGAGATCGTGGGCGTGGCTTCCTGGATTTCCTTGAGGCGTTCCGTGCGTTGCGTCGCCGTCAGGGTTGCAGCCTGCCGGGACAGTTCCACGAGGGCCTGCAGGCGCCCGAGAACAGCCGGGTTGCCGATCTTGGCGCGCTGGCCCGACAGCAGTTGGGACATCATGGGGGCGGACAGACCCAGGACCTGCGCCAGGCCCGCTTGCGTCAGGTTCAGGCTGTTCCCGAACGCGTCCCTGTGATGTCGGCGAGCGGTTCTCCGTAGAGTTGCCGCTGTCGTGCCAGGTTCTCCTCAGTCGCCATCTCGCCTCCTTGGCCGACATCCTAATGGGGTGAGTAGGCAATGGCATGCGTTAGTCAGTGAACGGTGTCGGGGTTTTGTGTCGGGGAGCTGGGTGTTCTCTTGGGGTCAGTGGCGGGTGTGGCGAAGGATCGATGCTGCGACGGGGAACAGCAGCAACCAGAAGCCCGAGGCCGGCATGAGAACCACCCCGGTTAGCGTCAACAGGCCGAAGAACACGATGAAGGGCCAGGGGATGGCCACCCCCGAGCGTTCCAGGTGCGCGGCGAGCAGGCCGATGGCGATCAACGCGAATCCCGTCACCAGGAACCAGAAAATCAGGCCTCTGGAGGGTGGGGTGCCCCAGACCCCCATCAGACCTGCTTTCGTCGCATCGACCAGAAGCCGCCATCCGGCGATGACGCCGAAGAGATTGTGAATGATTCCGATGAGCACGAGACCCAGCCCACCAGAGGAAATTTTTGATTTCATACTCAAAAACTAGCAGAGGGATGGGTACGCTTGCTGCCGTGGAGGAGCCGCCGAAGTTCAGTGAAGACGCTGCTGGATGCTGCTCTCGTGGTTGTTGCGCGGGAGGGAAGGCAGCCACCACGGCTGATATCGCGGCTGCTGTGGGGGTGGGGTCGGGTCGCTCTACTACCGGTTCGCGAACCGGGAGGTGTTGCTGGCGTTGTGGGTGCGCAGCATCAGGCGATTCCAGGTCGACTTCCTGGCTGCCGCTGGGTCGTCCGGGGATCCCGGGAGGCGCTCACCGCGGCTGCCGTCGCCATTCCCCGTTACTGCCGCGAGCATCCCGGTGAGGCCAGGGCCTTGACGCTTTTCCGACACGAGGACGTGATGGCGCGCCTGGAGGCCGGAGATGATGAGCTCGCCGCCTGTCCCGACGACCTGCGGGAGGCGGTCCGGGGGCTCAACGACAAGGTCTTTGCGGTGATGGGGAGTTGACCCGGCGGCGTTTTTGGATCCCTGGAGCCCTCAAACTGGTGCGGATCGCGGTCCAGCAGACTACCTACGGGCTGGTGCGTCCTTTCCTCGGTGCGGGGGCTGGGCCGATGCCTGCCTGGCTGGATGAGGTGGTGGTGGCCTGGTGCCTGCGGCTCTGGCGGTCGCGGATCGTCCGGGGTGGTCCGAGGGGCCTGCGTGACGTGTGCTGCGATGCTGAACGTCAGCGCTGTGGCGCAGGTGAGTGGCAGCAGGGTTGGCGATGTGTGTGGGGAGAGTGGGCTTCCGAAAACGCCGAACCCCGGTGCGGAAACCGGGGGTTCATATGATGCGTTTCTTGTGGCGGAGGATACGAGATTCGAACTCGTGAGGGCGTGAACCCAACCCGCTTTCCAAGCGAGCGCCATAGGCCTCTAGGGCGAATCCTCCGCGGGGAACCCTACCCGAGGACCCGGGACTGGGCAAACTCGGCTAGGTCTCAGTGGTGGAAACCGGGCTGCCTGGTGATCGCCGGCATGGGGGCCGTCAGGGGCGTTCAGGTGGTCGACCCTCGCAGCGCAGGTCGTCGAGGAAAGGCGTGGGCCAGATTGTGGCTGAAACCGTTGCGGACCACGACGCGCTGCACCAGTTCGTCAGCCAGGTCATTGGGCAGGGGGTAGGGTGGGAACCAGCCAGCCCCTTCATCCGCAGCCGGTCGGAGGTCGTGCAGGCCCCAGTTGCGGGCAAGGGGCGTTGCGTGAGGCGCCAGGCGAAGACGGGAATGTCGGTGCCGTCGCTGCACAGTTCGAAGTCGTCCATGGCGCCGATCTCGCCCTGACAGGGAAAGGTGGCAACTGACCGTGACGTCTCGTGGACGCGCCGGTACCCGTCGAAACCGAGCCGCAGGAACAAGTAGTACTGCAGCAGCACCTGCGATCCGGGGCGGGAGAAGTTCAGCGCGAAGGTCGGCATGTCGCCTCCCAGGTAGCTGACCCGGAACACTAGATCTTCGGGCAGGTCGTCGGCGGTGCGCCACACCACCCACCCCAGACCCGGGTACACGAGCCCGTACTTGTGTCCCCGAGGTGTTGATGGAGACCACCCGTTCAGCCGGAAGTCCCATTCCAGGTCCGGTTGCGGGAAGGGTGCCACCATGGCCCCCGACGCGCCGTCGACGTGGATCTTGACGTCGAGTCGGTCTCGGCCTGGATGCGGTCAGGGCGGTACCGTGATCCCGGCGACCGGTTCGTAGCGTCCCGTGTAAGTGATTCCCATGATCGCGACCACGCCGATGGTGTTCTCGTCGACGTAGTGCTCCAGGTCGTGGCCGTCGAATATCGGATGTTCCCGGCCGACCGGCACGTAGCGCGCCTCCACGTCCCAGTAGTTGCAGAACTTCTCCCAGCACACCTGCACGGCGCTGGACATCACCAGGTTGGGGCGATCCGCGGATTTCCCGGCGGCGCGGCGGGCCTGCTGCCAGCGACGCTTCAACGCCAGGCCGCCCAGCATCGCCGCCTCCGACGACCCGATCGTCGAGGTGCCGATCGTGTGTTCCGGGTCGGGGAGTGCCACAGGTCGGCGAGCATCTGCCAGCAGCGGGTTTCGATCTCCGCGGTGCGGGGTACTCGTCCTTGTCGATCATGTTCTTGTCCGCCGACTCCAACGCCAGGCGGTTGGCGTGATCGTCCATCCAGGTGCCGACGAAGGTGGCCAGGTTGAGGCGGGCGTTGCTCGTCGAGCATCGCCTCGTCGTGGACGATCTGGTAGGCGGTTTTCCGGCAGCGATTCGCCTCGGGGCAGGCGGGTGCGCGGCAGCTCGGTGGCCTCACCTGGCCGGGCGAAGAGGGATTCAACTCCACCTGGCGCGTGCCGGCGGATGCGGTGCGGTGGGGGTGTGACGGGCTCATGGCCACCTCAATTCGTTCCGGCGAGGGTGCCTGACCCTCGCATGCTCCGGGGATGAATCGATCCTGCCTCACCGAACCAAAAGATGTCCCGGAGCCGGGGTTCAGAGCACCATGGCAGCCACCCAGCCCGCGGCCAGCAGCGGCAGGTTGAAGTGCAGGAAGGTGGGGATGACGGTGTCGCGCATGTGGTCGTGCTGGCTGTCGGCGTTCAGGCCGGCGGTGGGGCCGAGGGTCGAGTCGGAGGCGGGGAACCCGTCATCCAGCGCGCCCGCCGTGCCGATGATGGAGACGGTGGCCAGGGGCGAGAAACCCAGCGCCGTGCACAGCGGGACGTAGATCGCGGTGATGATCGGCAGGGTGGAGAACGACGACCCGATGCCCATGGTCACGAGCAGGCCGACCAGGAGCATCGCGAAGGCCGCCATCGCCTTGTTGTCGCCGAACAGCCCTGCGGTGGCCTGGACGAGGGGCTCGACCTGCCCGGAGGCCTTCATCACCGACGCGAAACCCTGCGCGGTGATCATGATGAAACCGATCAACGCCATCATGCGCATCCCGGAGGTGAACACCTCGTCGGCCTCCAGGCGTCGCACCACGCCCGTCGCGATGAAAACGAACAGCCCCACCAGGGCACCGACGAGAAGCGGATCGGCCTTGGAATCGGTGATCGTCAGCCAGGACTGGATGACGAAAGCTGGCGCCGATCGCGACCACGGCGACGATCACCTCGGTGTGCTCACCTCCGCGGGGGCGGCGACGTCGACCTTCGCGTCGGGGTCGTAGTCGCGGGGTTTGCGATAGGTCACCAGGACCGCGATCAGCAGGCCCACGACCATGCCCAGCGCGGGAATGCCCATGGCCACCATCACGTTGACGCCCTCGACGTCGAGACCGGCCTTCGTGATGTTGCCCAGCAGGATGTCCTCCAGGAAGATCTTCCCGAACCCGAGCGGCAGGTACATGTAGGTGGTGACCAGGCCGAAGGTGATGATGCAGGCCACGGCACGACGGTCGAGTCGCAGCTGGGTCATGATCGCCAGCAGCGGCGGGATCAGCAGCGGAATGAACGCGATGTGCACAGGGAACCAGGTTCTGGCTCATCACGGCCATCGCTGCGATGCCCGCGAGCATGCCCCACTTCACCCAGAAGATGGTTTTCTGCCCGGAGCTCTGACCGTCGAGCCGGCGGATGAGGGAATCGGCGAGCAGCTGCGTCAACCCGGAGTGGGCGACGGCCATGGCGAAGGCCCCGAGCAGCGCGTAGGACAGAGCGATGCGTGCACCGCCGGCCAGGCCTTCCTGGAAGGCGACCATCGTCGCCTCCAGGCCGATCCCGGAGAGCAGGCCACCCACCAGTGCTCCCAGGAACAGCGACAGCACGACGTACTCGGAAGGTGGCGAGAATCAGCATCACGAGAACGGCGGCGACAACGGCATTCATGGCAGAACCCTCAAACGGCGACGATAGGAGCTTAGAGGTGTGCTGCCCTCGAACTGATCGACCCGAGATCACCCCGGTAGCGTCTACCGATGTGCGTCTCGCGTACCGGCTCGGTCGGTTCTGGGGATGCTCACGTATTGGCTCGGTCAGCGCGAAAAGGTGGGGTGTGTCCGTGAGGTCGTCGCCGAGGTTCTGTCTCATGTACACTCATGCGTGGTTCCTCGCGCGGCGGTATCTCGCCCAATTCCCCCAGGGTCGGAAGGCAGCAAGGGTAAGTGAGCTCTTCCGGGTGCGCGAGGGGCCTTTTCTTCTGCCGCGGGATTGTCAGCGATTTCCCAGCTCCAGTCGACCCCAGGACCGCGTCGTGAGGATGGTTCCCGCAAGGCCCGCCGCCAGTGGGAGCAGTAGGGCGAGGGGCGGTGTGTTGCCGCCCGAGGTGGCCCACAGGACGGGTGTCGCCCACGGGATGAGATCCCCGATGCCGAGACCGATGGCCAGGTTGGTGACGATCACGATCCCCAGGGCGGCCGCGATCCCCGCCAGGTAGCCGCGTCCGAGGGTCGCGAACCATGCCATGGGCAGCGCACCAGCCCCGAGGAGTACACCGATCAGGGTGATGGTTCCTGCGCAGCCCGCAGCCCCGGTGACGGGCAGGCCCAGGCAGATGCCCGCCAGGGCCGTCAGTGCGCCGGATGCGACGGCCAGCGCCGCGGACCATGCGGTGATGACGAGCAGTTTCGCCAGAGCGATCGCGCTCGGGCCGACAGGGAGAGCGAACAGACCCACCACGGTGCCATCGGTGAACTCCCGGCCCACCAGCCAGGACGCGACGATCCCGGCGGCGAGCAGGATGGTGACCCCGGTTCCCATGGCCGCCAGCCCTGTCAAACCGGACCAGCCTACGGTGGTCATGAGCCCGACCGCCTTCGTGCCCACCTGGGTGTCGGGGGCCAGCGTCGCACGCTGCATATCCGCCCGCGGAGGTGGCAGGCGCCAGGATCAGTGCCGTCGCCGTCGCCACCCGGGTCACGGCACGACCGTGTGAGTTTCCGGGCCTCGATGCCCACCACGTGGCCGGGGATCATCGTTTCCTCTCCTTCTCCTTTTGCTCTTCGGCGGCCAGCACGGTCCGGAAGAACCTGGCCTCCAGATCGGGTCCCGTGGGGGTGAGGGAGTCGATGACGCGACCGGCGTGCAGCACGTGACGCGATGTGCGATCCGCGCCAGCTCGTCGAAGTGGTGGCTCGTCACCAGAACGGCCACGCCGTCACGGGTCAGATCCGCGATGATCCCGCGCAGCCCGGCGGTAGCCAGCGGGTCGAGGGCGTTCGTCGGTTCGTCGAGGACCAGCAACCGGGGTCGGTGGGCCATGGCCGCCACCAACCCGACCTTCTGCCGGGTACCCAGCGACAGGCGACGTGCCGGGACGTCCAGCCAGTCGCCCAATCCGGAGAAGATCGGCGAGTTCGGTGATGTGATCCGCGACGTGCCGGGGATCGTGGCCGTGCAGTGCGACGGAGGCGAGGATGTTCTGCCGGGCCGTCAGCTCGGGATAGGGAGAACGGGAGCTCCAGCAGGGTGCCCGACCGCGCCCCACGGTTCACCGCCGGAGGTCCGGGCGTCGTGCCCCAGGACCTCGGCGCTCCCGGATCCGGGCCGCAGCATGCCCAGGGCGATGCGCAGGGCGGTCGTCTTCCCGGCGCCATTCAGGCCCACCAGTGCCAGGCACTCGCCGGGGTTGACGACCAGATCCAGGTTGTCGAGAACCCGTCGGCCTCGCAGGTCGCGGGTGATGCCCCGAGTGCCAGCGCGGGACTCACCGCGTCTCTCCCAGCAGGAGCTTCAGACCCTCCCGCAGGACCTGGATCGCCGGTTCGTCCGCCGGTTCATCCGCCCAGGCCAGGAGTAAGGACGTCGCGGCGCCGATCACGGCCCCCGCTGCCACGCAGGCCTCGCGAGGCCTGGCGTCCTGCGTCGTCAACGCTTCGCGGATCGCGTCCCGGGTGGCCTGCCCGGAGGCCCATGCTGCCGACCGCAGCGAGTCGGTGGCAGCGATCAGCTCGATGCGTTCCCGGAATTCCTGTGAGCCCAGCTCGGCCTCGGCGGCGGGGTCGTCGAGGGCGGCGAGCAATCTGCGCACGGCGCGTTCCAGGGGCGGGAGTTCTTCGGGCTGGGCGGCGGACGCGGTCGCGATGAGGGGGTCGAACAGGGTCGCCGACGACCACGGGACTCCTTGGTGGGGAAGTGTCGGAAGAAGGTCATGGGGAAACCCCGCGGCTCTCGCGATCTGCGTGACGGAGGTTTGGGTATAGCCGTGTCGGTGGAACAGGTCCAAGGCGGTCTCCCGGAGCCTGGCCCGGGTTCGGGTAGGGAACGGATCTCACCCTCATATGTTAGCAGCTAACTGTTATTGAATAACGTAATGGGTTGGGGAGATCCCCAGGGTGGGGCCTCGTCCTCGCAGGCCGGGCCTGCTGCTCTCGGCTCGTCGGATGGTTCCGACACGGACTGTTCGCCGGTGCCCACGATCCGGTTCACCGATCCCGAGGGGAGAAACGTGGCCGACGGGAAAGTGTCGGTGGTCTCCAATACAGTTGAGCGCGTGGAAGACGAGTACGACGGCGAACCCGAGGACGAGTACGCGTCCCTAGACGAGGGATATCTCGGCGAGCCCGCCTTCGAACAGGACGGGCCGGGCCTCTTCGACGAGCCCGGGGATGAGGAACCGGCGGCTTTTCGCCCCTGTGGCGTCATCGCAGTCGGTCGCGGACCACCGGGAAGCGCGCTCCGAGGTCGCACCCCCGCCGCTGGCGCTCTACCGGCGCTATCGCCCGGATTCGTTCGCCGAGGTGATCGGCCAGGATCACGTCACCGTGCCCCTCATGCGGGCCCTGGACAACAACCGCGTCAACCACGCTTACCTGTTTTCCGGGCCGCGTGGTTGCGGCAAAACCACCTCTGCCCGCATCCTGGCGCGCTGCCTGAACTGCGAGCAGGGCCCCACGTCCACGCCCCTGCGGGGTCTGCCGTTCCTGTCAGGATTTGGCGCGCGGTGGTCCAGGCAGCATTGACGTGATTGAGATCGACGCCGCCAGTCACGGCGGTGTCGAGGACGCCCGAGACCTGCGGGAGCGCGCCTTCTTCGCCCCGGTGCACAGCCGCTACAAGATCTACATCGTCGACGAGGCCCACATGGTCACCACCGCGGGTTTCAACGCGCTGCTGAAGCTCGTCGAGGAACCCCCGCCGCATGCGAAGTTTGTCTTCGCCACCACGGAACCGGAGAAGGTCATCGGCACCATCCGGTCGCGCACCCACCACTACCCGTTCCGTCTGGTGCCGCCGCGCCTGCTCGGTGAATACCTGTCCGGGATCTGCGCCACGGAGGGGGTGGTGGTGGAGCCGTCAGCCCCTGCCGCTGGTGGTGCGCGCGGGGGTGGATCGGTGCGGGATTCCCTGTCGGTGCTGGATCAGCTGCTCGGCGGTGCCGGTCCGGAGGGTGTCTCCACGACCAGGCGGCGGCGCTGCTCGGATTCACCCCAGATGCGCTGCTGGATGAGATCGTCGACGCCTTCGCCGCAGGGGGACGCGGCGGGGTGTTCCGCAGCATCGACAAGATCATCGAGATCGGTCAGGATCCCCGCCGGTTCGCCGAGGACCTGTTGCGACGGTTGCGGGACCTGGTGATCCTCGCCGCGGTGCCGCAGGCCGCCGAGAACGGCATGCTGGAGGTTTCCGCGGACCAGGGCGCAACGTCTCGCCACGCAGGTCGCGGGCATGGGGGCGGGGAGCTGACCCGTGCCGCCGAGGTGATCGCCGACGGTCTGACGGCCATGCGCGGCACCACCGCGCCCCGCCTGCACCTGGAGCTGATGTGCGCCTGGTGCTGCTGCCCGGGTGCTGACACCGACGAACGCGGTCTCCATGCCCGGATGGATCGGTTGGAGCGGCGGGTCGGAATGATCGGCGACGGGGCACCCGCGCCGGCGCCGCAGGAGCAACGCCCTCAACAGGCGCCTCCGCAGCAGGAGCGGCAGATGGCAGCCCGGCAGCCCGCCCCGGATCCGCGTCCCGACCAGGCCCCCGACCCGAGCAGCAGGCCCCGCGATTCGAACCCGTCGTGCCGCACAAGCAGGAGTGGTCGCAGCTGGAGCCCACACAGCCGCCCCGGCAGCCTCAGGCCGGCAGGCCGCAGCGTCGTCCGGCTGGGGCGCCACCCGCAGGTGCACAGACTCCCGCCCCCCAACGTCCCTCGCAGCCTGCGCCGGAGGTCTCGCGCTCGGCCCCGAGCGTGGCGCGCCCCTGACCACACCGGAGCTGCGGCAGGTGTGCCCAGCGTCTCGAGGATGTGAAACGCCGCCGCCGTTTCGCCCATATGATGCTCAGCAAGCACGCGCAGGTGCTGGACGTCACCGATGGACAGCTGCTGCTCGGTTTCAGTGACGCCGGGGCCAGGGAGAACTTCTCCTCCTCCGGGGTGGTGGACTCTGCTGATCCAGGCCATCATTGCGGTCATAGGCGTCGAGGTGCGGTCCAGGCCGTGATGTCCGGCGCCAACGAACGCCCCGCCCAGCTGGAGCAGCAGGCCGCGCCTCCACCCCTGGAACGCGGGGATCTGCGGCAGGAACCCCGCCGGAGCCCAGGCAGCCGCGTCGCCGGCCCGAACCGACGCCACCCACGCCCCCGGACCCCGACCCCGAACCCGAGATCGCCGAGGACGATCAGAACGTGGAGAACGCCGACGAGCTGGCCGCCAAGCTCCTCGCCGAGGAACTGGGGGCCGAGATCATTCCCGACGACCCCGTAGGTCTGAGCCGGAGCCTCATGTGCTGGCTCAACTGGTTGTGGACCTCGATCGGCGTGCGGGAGAAAGTCGTTTGTCCGTGGGACCTTTTATCATTGAGCGCGACGGAAGGACGCCATGACCGAAGGATTCGATATGAATGCGCTGCTGGCCCAGGCCCAGCAGATGCAGGGAACAGATGCTCGCCGCCCGTGACAACCTGGTCGCCAAGGGAGTTCGGAGGCCGCCGCGGGTGGCGGTCTCGTCACGGTGAAGCTCAACGGGTTGGGTGAGCTGCTGGACGTGACCATCGCGCCCGCCGCCTGCGACCCGGAGGACACCGAGAGCCTGTCCGCCTTGATCGTCGCCGCCTTCCGGTCGGCGCGCCAGCAGGTGGACTCGGCGGCTGCCTCCGCAGCCCCTCAGATCCCGGAATGGGTTTCTGAGTTGTACGAGGGCCCCATCCAGGACCTGATCGACGAGCTGAGTCGCCTGCCCGGCATCGGCCCGCGCGGCGCGCAGCGCATCGCCTTCCACCCTGCTTGACGCGCCCGAGGAGGAGGTCTTCCAGCTCGCCGACGTGCTGCGTCGCGTCAAGAGGCGGCGCGGTTCTGCGAGGTGTGTTTCAACGTGTCGCAGGAAACCCGCTGCCGGGTGTGCCGCGACCCGCGTCGAGACCGATCGTTGCTGTGCGTGGTGGAGGAGTCGAAGGACGTGGTCGCCATCGAACGCACCGGTGAGTTCCGCGGCACCTATCACGTGCTGGGCGGGTCGATCTCCCCGATCGATGGCCGCGGCCCCGGTGACCTGCACAGCCGGGAACTGTTCCAGCGCCTCGCCGACGGGACTGTCACCGAGGTGATTCTCGCCACCGATCCCCGACACCGAGGGCGAGGCGACGGCCTCCTACCTGGGCCGGATGCTGCGCGACTTCGGGGTGCGTCACCCGGCCCTGCGTCTGGGCTGCCCGTTGGCGGTGACATCGAGTACGCCGATCAGATCACCCTCGGCAGGGGCCTTCGAGGGACGCCGTTCCATGTTCGGCGACGACCCTGAGCCGGCATCTCAGGCCCACCCCCGAGGAGCCCGCGCGGGCTGATGCGACGGGCGACGGCAACCCGAACGAAACACCGCCTACCAGGCATTGGTGGGCACCCCGTCCCGCTGACCGACCGCATGCCAGGATCCCGGTTCGGCAGCATCGGTCGGGATCATCTACACCAGCGGTCCCATTCTTGCCGTGCCGCTGGCAGCAGGGAATCCCGCACCCGCTGGTGCAGGAAATCACTGATCGCACGGTCCTCGTCGCTCGCGGGTGTGGGAGAGGCCGTCACTCGTCCGCGGAGTCGGTCCAGAATGGCGGGGACCCGTTGCGTGACGGCGAGCCAGAACAGGTCGTCGTTCGCGGACCGGTATCTGGTGTGAGCCGCGATGTTGCGTGTTGTGCGGATGGCGAGGCGCTCCTGCTGGGTGATTGCTTCCATGTGGGGTTCGAATTCGGGACGTTCGAGCAGGGGCGGCGAGTCGGATGATCACCATGCAGGCGACGTCGTAGGTCTCCCTGCCCGTCGTGGAATTCTTCGCGCCCGCGAGCGGTGATGGTGTCGATTCTGGCGCGGATCAACTCAAGCTCGGCATCGAGGTTCGCCCGGTCGTGTGAGTTCGTGACCTGGCGGCGGGGGCGGGTGCGAAGCGCGCCTGGTCGTGTCCTTCACTCACAGTGGTACCGCCTCGCGCACCGCGTCGGCGAGCGTGGCGGGCATATCTGTGTCGGAGACCACGTCCGTCCGGAACCCGGTGAGTTCCTCGACCTCGCGGACGAACAGCGCGAGGTCGAAAAGATCGGTCCCAGCCGACGGTGTGACCACCAGGTCGATATCGGAGTTGAAGCCGTCCTCGCCGCGCGTTACCGACCCGAAGACCCGTGGGGCGTCCAGGCCGTGGGCCCGGGCCCGTTCGATGATCTCGTCGGCGTGTGCGGCGAGCGGGACCGAGGGGCGGTAGTCGGCGGCACGCAACACCCGCTCGAGCATCTGCTCCGACACGGGCCTGGCGCCCGACTCCATCTGCGCCAGGCTTGGTTGGAACAGGCCCGCGCGCCGGGCGAGTTCAACCTGCGTGAGACCCGCTTCCGCGCGTGCGGCGCGAATGAGCGCGGGAGCGTCGTCAGAGCGGAAACGACTCATGGGGCAAGCATATAGCCCCCATGCTATTGGGAGTGTTCTGTTTCGTCGTCATCGCGGTATTTCTTGGCGGGACCCAAGGTCACCGTGCGGG